>FWPU01000136.1_pt1 | contig 224218 bp, 179 predicted proteins | sample 2228361 | NCBI WGS metagenome assembly FWPU01 (sample SAMEA103939777, study PRJEB20133) | metagenome | reverse complement strand
AAATTTCACCTTCTGGTCACTATTTGTATGGGGAAAGTTTCAGCAATTTTTCCCAATGGGACTTGTGGGCCGATGACATCTCAGCTTCCCGGATAGACATGGGGCACCCTTGGGACGTAACACTTCATGCCGACGGGCAGTGGCACAAAGGCTACGGAGGCTTCACGGTTTTTGGTCAGGGGCCTGATGGCAAGCTGTACAACCTGTGGCGTGGTGTCCACTCGGTCATTGAAAATCCAGATGAAAAATGTCCGGCCTGTGGCTTCTGTGCCGGCTGGGAGCAGGGCCCACCGCCAAGTTGCTTCGGAGTGGAGTACAAGCTCTTTTCTGGCTACTATCCTAACTACCGCCTGGGCCCCCTAGCGGGCAGCCCCTGCGACACCATCCCCGATGAGCCGGTGCCCCCGGAGCATCCCACCGGCGACTATGGCCTCGATGTCTGGCCCAGCCCCAGCAGCGGTCCCGCCACAGTGGAGATCACCCTGCCGGACTACAGCCAGGGCCGAGCCCGCATCGCCATCGTGGACATGCTGGGCCGCTACCTGTACAGCCATACCTTCCCGCCCTACGCCTACCTCCACCAACTCGATGTCAGCGACTGGGCCGCCGGCGTTTACAACATCCTGCTGCTGGAGGGCAACGACATCAAGGCCACGGAGAGGCTGGTGGTGATAAGGTAGCATAGGCTTTCCGCCGGTTGGCGGATTGGCCCGTCTGGCCAGCCGGACAGGCCCGCCTGTGCTATCGGGCAACGATTCGTTAATGTGATAAGAATTAGGTCTGCTATTCCAGTCGAGAATTCAGGAACGAATAATTCAGGAGCTGACCGGAAGTCAGCGCCTGAAGCGGCCCTCACAGGAGCTGACTTCGGGATAGCTCCTGAACTCCCCAGGCCAACAGCATCCCTGAAAACAGGAGCTATCTCAAAGCGTCCGACACGTGTCACATATAGCTCCTGACGCAGCAGCCTGTGAGCTCGTGTCGCTACCAACTGTTCTTTTCGAGACGAATCGCCTTGGCCTATAAACCCACCCCACGTATTATCTTGAAACCAGCCACCTTTGCAAGCTGGCAACATGCCATCGTCGCGCTCATTGGGTGTGGGGCGGGCCGTAAACAGAGCATTCATCCAACCAGTAAACTGATAAATAAAACTCGGCCGTACTTCGAGGAAGCAACCTTTGCCCGGCCGTTTTGTCCATAGGTGCGGCTAAACGATCATCACTTTGGAACACAGAGACACCCACCGGGAAATCGTGGAAGCGTGCTTAAAGGGGGATCCACGTGCGCAGACAGAGCTGTACCGGCTCTACTCGGGTGCGATGTACAACATTTGCCTGCGCATGCTCAACGACCCCCAGGAAGCCGAAGACCTGCTGCAACAAAGCTTCCTCGACGTGTTTACCCGGTTGGATACCTTTCGTTTCGAATCGAGCATCGGAGCCTGGATCAAGCGAATCGTCATCAACAATTGCATCAACCACCTCAAAAAACGCCGTCTCCAGGTCCAGCTGCTCGACGAGGAGCAAACTGAGCGGCTCAGCGAGCCAGATGACGAAACCGAAAGCGAACCCGAATACAGTGTCGATACCATCAAAAGGGCAATGAAAGCCCTGCCCGATGGATACCGGGTGGTTTTTTCCCTCTACCTCTTTGAAGGATATGACCACCAAGAAATCGCCGAGATCCTTCACATCAGCGAGGCCACGTCCAAGAGTCAGTACCATCGGGCAAAAAAGAAACTGCGGCAACTCCTAGCTGCTTCCAACGCCAGCATCACCGGCAGAAAAAAAAGCTGGCTCACGGGCTAAAACCCCATACCCGATTCAGATTCTAACTACCAATCTTGTGAACCAATGGATAGACTCGAAAAATTCATCATCGAAAACCGAAGCGCCTTCGAAGAACCTGGCCCTCCGGAGCGAGTGTGGCACACCTTGCGAGGGCACTTGTACGGCAGCCGCAGGGTACGCTTCCATTGGCGGCAGGTTTTGGCGCGGGCTGCCGTCGTAGTGTTATTGATTGGAAGTGGCGTGGCGGGCGGCGTGTGGTGGTCGCAGCACCAGCAAAAGGCCGGTATCATTGCATCCGTGGCACCCGAATACGCCGGCCTGGAGCAGTACCTGCAAAAGGAAGTCAACCGGCGCATGGCCCAACTCGTACAATATGGACACGCCGCTGAAGTACGTCACGACATCGACGAGCTCGATCGCCTCTACTCCGAGCTGGCCCGCGAGCTGCGCAATACGCCTTCGGGCAACCGGGAGCAAGTAGTGCGAGCCATGATTGAAAACTACCAGGCCAGAATCGAAATCCTGGAGCAAGTGCTGCAAAAACTGGAGCAGCTCCAAACTCCTGATCAAAACCAAAACGACGATGAAATCACGATTTGAACTGGTAAAAATGGCGGGCCTTCTGCTGGCCTTGCTGCTTACCGGTGCCCAGCCTGTCATGGCTGCCGGCCAACACCAAACGACGAACCGCGAGTTTACCCGCACCATTACCAAAGACTTCCCCTTGTCATCCGCCGGCACCCTGCGCATCAGCAACCGGTATGGCAAGGTGGACGTGAACACATGGGATCGCGAACGAGTCAAAATCACCGTAACCATCGTAGTGGAAGCTCGCAACGAATCAGCAGCCGAGAGCGTGTTCGACCGCATCGACATCCTGTTCGACAACGGCGCCGATTACGTCTCGGCCACCACTGAAATATCCTCCTCCAGCGGCTCGTGGTTCAACTGGTCGTGGGGTGGCAGCGATGGTTCTTTCCGGATCAACTACGAGGTTTTCATGCCTTTCAGCGCCAAACTGGAACTCACCAACAAGTATGGCAACGCCTACATAAAACCAATGGGTGGGCGACTGGATGCCGACATCAAATACGGTGACTTGCAGATCGAAGAGCTCAGACAACCCCTGGACGCGCTTGTTGGCTACGGCAATTGCTCGATCATACGCTGCGAGGATGCCCGACTACAGATCAACTACGGCAAGCTCACCCTCGAGCGTGCGAACGACGTGGATCTCACCAGCAAGTACTCTCGCCTGCACATTGCCAGGGCAGATGAGCTCAAGGCCAACTCCAGTTACGACCGGCTCGACCTCGGCCAAGTCCGGGAAGCAGATCTCAGCTGTCGATACGGCGACGTGCGCATCGAAGAAGTGCGCCGCATCGATGCGGAAGGGCGCTACACCGATTTCCGCATCGAGCGCTTGCGGGATCGCGGCAGCTTCAACACGCAGTATGGTGCAGTCACCATCGAACGCCTCGAAAGGGGCTTTGCCAATCTCGATCTGCAAGGACGTTACACCCATTTCAAAATCGGAGTGGCACCGGGAACCAACTACGTCCTCGATGCCGATACCCGGTATGCCGGCCTCACCTATCCCGCCAGCCTCAAACTCACCGAAGAGGACTCGAGGGGTAGTGCCAAAAAAGTGAAAGGACATGCTGGCGCCGTAGGTTCCCGCAGCGTAATCAAGGCGCGCATCGACTATGGCGGATTGAAGATCATGGAATAAAAGACTGGGCCTCTGGCCCTCACCCGACTTTTCATACTAATTCAAACTGTACTGCCACCCTGCGCATTCGACGGGGTGGTTTTCTTTTCAGCCAGCAATAGTCCGTCGCGCAGGGGCAGCAACAAGCACCGTACCCGTTCGTCTGCATTCAACTGGCGGAGAAATTCTTCTATGGCGAGGGTGTCGGCGTCGGAGGCCGTTTGGCCTACTTTCCCGCTCCATAGCACGTTGTCCACCAGGATGAAGCCGCCGGGCCTCACCTTGTCCACGACGAGCTCGAAAAGACGGGCATTGTCGCGTTTGTTGGCATCGATGAAAGCCAGGTCGAAGGGGCCGTTCAAACCAGGCAGCAGTTGTAGGGCATCGCCGTGAAGCAGCTCGATGCGGTCGTGGAGTCCGGCTTTTTCAAAAAACATGCTTGCAATGGATTCGAACTCAGGGTTGGCTTCAATGGTGATGAGCCGACCCTGCGGAGCCAGTCCTCGCGCCAGGCAGATGGCCGAATAGCCTGTGAAGGTGCCAATTTCGAGGATGGAGCGGGGTTGTAACAGGCGGCTGAAGAGTTGGAGAAAAGCGCCCTGCAGGGGGCCAGCCATCATCTGGGGTGCCACGGTGTGCAGGTGGGTATATCGCTCCAATTCTCGCAGCAAGTCGTCTGGTGGCGTGCTGTAACGTTCGCACAGTTGGGTGAGCTTTTTCAGGTCGAACATGGGCAATAGGGGATGAAATTCGCAAAAGGCGCTGGTCTTGCAAGAGTTGCTTTCGTGCAGGTGTAAAGAAAAACAAAGGCGGAACCTCCAAGAGAGATTCCGCCTCTGGGCTGGCATTGGTTCAGAAGGGCACTACATGTTGATCTTGGCCTTGACCAGCTCAGTGACGTCGGCCGATTCATCGGCGTAAAGGATCACCCCCGACTGGGCGTCGAAGATGAACTGGTAGCCGTGCTCTTCGGCGACGGCCTTGATGGCGGCGTTCACCTTGTCGAGGATGGGTTGCATCAATTCGGCTTGCTTGTCCAGGATTTTTTGCTCCATTTCCTGGCTGAAGCGGTAGATGCTGTCCTGTTCGGCTTGCAACTCTGCCGTCACCTGCTGTTCCTCTTTTGGCGTCATTTCACCGCGCTGTTTTTTCTGCAGGGCAGCCTGTTCCTTTTGCTGGTAAGCCTTCACCTTGGCCTCTCCTTGCTTTTTGAGTTGGGTTTCGAAGGCTTCGAGCGTGGAGCGCATCTGCTCCACTTCCGGCATGCTCTGCAAGATGAGCGCAGAATTGACATAGCCGAATTTTTGAGCCTGTACGGCCAGCGTCACAAAGGTGAGCAAGGCTGTGAGCAGGCCCGTTTTGAAAATCATTCGAGTCATATCGATGGCTGTTTTTTTTAGAATGCTTGTTGAATGGTGGCGGGGGGTTTTCGTCTGGCGGGCGCAAAGGTAGTCAAAATGCGTCCCGCGCTGCAACGGCTATCCCCGGGTTCAGTTGCGCCGCAGGCGCTCCAGAATATCGTTGGTCTTGTCGTAGCTGGGATTGGCGAAGATGAGCCCCACCATGGTGCTTTTGTCGAGGATGAAGTCGTAGCCCCGTTCGTTGGCGTAGTCTTCGATGGCGGCGTAGACGCGATCCTGAATGGGTTGCACGAGTTCTTTGCGCTTCTGGAACAGCTCGCCTTCGGGGCCAAATTTTTCCTTTTGCATTTCACGCACCTTGCGCTCCATTTCCATGATTTCCTCTTCGCGTTCGCGGCGTGCTTCGTCGCTGAGGAGCACCTGTTCGGCCTGGTAGCGGTTGTACATGCCCTTGATTTTGTCGTATTCGACGGCGATTTCCTGGCGCCACTTGGCAGCCAACTCGTCGAGTTGTTTCTGTGCTTCCTGGTATTCTGCGATGCTTTCCATGATGGTTTCCACATCGACATAGGCAAAACGCTGGGCTTGGGCGCTGATGCCAGCCAGGAGGATTATCGACAGGGAGAGGATGAATTGTTTAATCATATCCGTGGTTTTGAATAGTGAAGGGTTGTGGTTGGCGCTGGATAGCGGCGGCCAAAATTAAGGCTTTCCGAAAGGCCGCCGAGGCAAGGAGTCCATTGTGACCGCCATGCCATAAGGGCATGTTTTAACACTTCTGCAAACAAGCGATGCAAATGGCGCTGGCTGAACGGTTTGGAGGCAGAGGGCACCTGCCGTTCGGCAGTGGTTTAACGCGGGCTTAACCCCATGGGAAGGTGCTTTAACGATTAGGTGCAGGGGATGCATCGTCGAAGTCCACCTCGATGCGCACGTCGAGTTCCCAGTTGGCCCGGAGTTGTTCGAGCTTTCTTCGGAAGATGCGCTCTGGCTGTCGGTGTTGCAGGTAATTTCCGGTGCTCCAATGGCCATTCCGGTCGAGGTCTTCGATGAGTTCCACTTCGTAAACTGCTGGCTTCAGACCCTGGAGCGACAGGTCGAACTCCCTCACACCCTCCAGCTGGTAGCGAGCCACCGTCCTTTTTTCCGGGTCGATGAGGTGCAGCACGTAGCTGATGGCGCTGTCCAGCCCTACCAGGTGCAAGGTGAGGTTGCCGAAGTCTTCGCGGTGGCCGACCTTGAAGGCGCTTTGCAGCGTGTCTTGCAGAGTGGCCCCGTACAGGTTGGTCAAAGCACCTGGCAACAGCACGACGGTGTAGGAGTGGCTGGGAATCCATTTTGCGGCTATGCGGAGGCGGCGACTGGCACTGCCTTCGAATGTCCCTTTGGCAGGCAGGCTTTGGCCGGTGCTGTCGTCGCGCAACAGCAGCAGGCTGTCGTGCAAGGTGAGCAATGGGGCATCGAAAGTGAGCGTGAAAGAAGAGTCGGGGTGTATGGTGGGGGGTGTCTGACTGCGGGGGCGAGAGGTAGCTACTTTGGCAGAGGCGAGGAAGTTGTCGCGGCGTCCGGCCGGGATGGTCAAGGTGTCGGCCAGCAGGGTATCGACGCGGAGGTAAAGCCTCCAGCTCGTGTCGATGGGGGTGTGATACCAGATGCGCAAGGTGTCGTTGCGCTGTTCGGTGTACAGAAGCTGTCCGACGTTCTGCACTTGCACTTCAGGCATGGGGGGCGCTTGGTTGAAGACGATCACCACTTGTCCGTACTGGGTGGTCTGGCGTTCGCGAATCAACAGCCGGGCCTGCTCTTGAAAGAGTCGTATGGTGAGGGGTGGGGCTGGGGGAGTGAGGGGTGGCTGCAGGGAGTCGGCGGGCAGCGAGTCGCGGAGAAGGGAGTCGGGTAGGGTAGGGGTAGGAGGCGGGGCCACGGAGATGAGGCTGTCGATGAAGCCGATGCGTTCCGATTCGCCGTCGTAGCGATAGTTCAGGTTTTGGTCTGCGAGAGCCACGGTTTTGAAACGTCCCTGGCGGACGTTGTTGATGCGGAACCTGCCGTCCTTGTCTGTACGAGCGAAGTAAAAGGGTCTTTCCCGATATACCACCGAGTCGTCGGGGTTTTCATAGAGCATCACGAGGGTGTTTTCGACGGGGGCGCCGGTGAGGGCGTCGAGGACTCGCCCGGCCACCCACAGCGAATCGATATAAGGGCCGGTAGAAAACACGAAGACGATGGGAGCGGGGTTTCCCTCGGTGATGTCCACGATGGCATTGCCGAAATTGATGACGTAGGTGGCGCTGTCGCGCAGTACTTCTTCGTCGTCGAAGCGGAAGATGATGCTCTTTTTTCGGCGCTGGATGGTGGGGCGTTTTTGGAGGGGTGGGCTGACCACCACCTGGTTGAATACGTCCTTGAGTTCGACCCACTCGTCGAATGCGAGCACGATGTCCTGTTTCTTGAAAAAAGTCTGGTAGTTGGGGGTGGAGTGCAGGGTGTCGAGCTGGGGTGGGGTGGTATCCTGCGGCCCCCCGGTCAATGTAACGCGGTTGGCACACGCAGATGCGAAGGTGGCCAGCAGCAAAAGCATGGCGGCTTGACGAGGTGTGGTCGATAGCACTGTCCAGCAGGTACGAATGAGATGGAAATGGTGCTTCATGCTGCGAAGAAAACCGGAAAAACCGGCCAAAGGTGCCTTATTTGCCACACATTCACACGGGGAGGTACTCGTTTGGGGCATTCATTCCTCTTCGCTGGTGCCGGGCTGCCGGCGGTGTCGAGTCCGTTCGGCGAGGTTGCGGGGATGAAAATTGAGGATGGTTTCGCGGAGGTAATCGGTGTCGAGGTGGGTATAGATTTCGGTGGTAGTGATGCTTTCGTGGCCCAGCATGTCCTGGACTGCTTTCAGGTCGGCACCCCCTTCGACGAGGTGGGTGGCGAAAGAATGCCGGAAGGTGTGTGGCGAGATGTTCTTGGTGATGCCGGCCTTTTGCGCCAGCTCTTTGATGATGTAGAACACCATGATGCGGCTGAGCTTGCGGCCCCGGCGGTTGAGAAAGACGTAGTTTTCGTGGCCAGGGGCGATGGTGAGCTGCCTCCTCACCCCTTGGATGTAAAACTTCAGGTGCTTGATGGCTTCTTCACCGATTGGAATGAGCCTTTCTTTGTCGTTTTTGCCCAGCACTTTGATGATTTGCACGTCGAGGTAGAGGTTTGTCATGCGCAGGTTGACCAGCTCGCTCACACGCAGGCCACAGGCGTAAAGGACTTCGAGCATGGCGCGGTTCCGCTGTCCGTGGGGCTGGCTGAGGTCAATGGCTTCGAGCATGCGTTGGATTTCGTGGTAGGAGAGCACTTCGGGAATGCGCCGCCCAATCTTGGGCATTTCCAACAGTTCGGTCGGGTCGTCGTCCAGGATGTCCTCCAATAGCAGGTAGCGATAAAAGGTCTTGATGCCCGAGAGCATCCGCGCCTGCGAACGCATGTCGAGTCCGAGGTCGTTGAGCCATACGAGGAATCGCTGGAAGTCTTCGAGTTCCAATTGTCCCGGCCCTTTTTGAATACCATTCAACTCGAGGTACTCCACCAGCTTGCGCACATCGCGCAGGTAGGCTTCGATGGTGTGCGGGGACATGTTGCGCTCCAGGCGCATGTATGAATGGAATCCTTTGAGGTAACTCTGCCACATGGCCACAAAAGTAGTACAGGCGGTACACCTGACGCATGACAGGCGTGGCAGGCGGGCGCCCCACTCATTTTCATCCCGTTGACGAATCGCAGAAGCTTTGTCGATCCCTCCAAAAGGCCCTGGGAGAAGGGCCATGCAGGCCAGCCGGCGCGCAGAAATCCGGCGGCCCTCGAAAAGAACGGGCAATGACGGGGGCGCTGCGAACAGGCTAAAGAGGTGGCGTAGGGATTGATTTTTACCTTTGCGCACCAAAATTCAAGCGATGACCATTTCACTCAACTGGCTAAAAGATTATCTCGATATCGATCTCCCCCCTGATGAAATTGCGGAACTGCTAACGAGCCTGGGGCTGGAGGTAGAAGGCATGGAAACGGTGGAACCCGTGAAGGGAGGCCTGGCTGGCGTGGTGACGGGCCAGGTACTCGAAACCTGGAAACACCCCAACGCCGACCGACTGACCCTGACGCGGGTGGACGTAGGCAATGGGCAGGTCTTGCAAATCGTGTGTGGCGCTCCGAACGTGGCTGCCGGGCAGAAGGTGCTCGTGGCCTTGCCAGGCACCACCCTGTACCCCACCGAAGGCGAACCCATCCAGCTGAAAAAGGGGAAAATCAGGGGGGAGCTTTCCGAAGGCATGATTTGCGCCGAGGACGAGCTCGGCCTCGGCACCGACCACAGCGGCATCATGGTGTTGCCGGAAGACACCCCCGTGGGTCTGCCCGCTGCAGAATATTTCCACTTCGAACGGGACACCGTTTTCGAAATTGGCCTGACTCCCAACCGCACCGATGCCATGTGCCACCTCGGCGTGGCGCGCGACCTGGCTGCTGCACTGCGCTGGCGTCACAAGCTTCCCTTGGAAGTGAAGGTGCCATCCGTGGAGGCCTTCAACGCCCCGCAGGAAAACCCCTACGGCGTGCAGGTCATCGTCGAACATGTGGAGGCTTGCCCGCGCTACGCTGGCATTGCCATCGAGGGCGTCCAGGTGGGGCCATCGCCCGATTGGCTCCAGAACCGCCTTCGCACCATTGGGGTGCGCCCCATCAACAACGTGGTGGACGTGACCAACTTCATCCTGCACGAACTCGGACAGCCCCTCCACGCATTCGACCTGGACGCCATCGCCGGGCATACCATCCGAGTCAAGACTTTGCCCGAAGGCACGCCATTCGTCACCCTCGACGGCCAGGAGCGCCGGCTGAGCGCCGAAGACCTCATGATATGCGATGGCAACTCCAAGCCCATGTGTATCGGTGGGGTGTTTGGGGGGTTGGACTCGGGAGTCAAGGAGCACACCACGCGGATTTTCCTCGAAAGTGCCCATTTCAATCCCCGATTCATCCGCCGCACATCGGCACGCCATAAACTGCGCACCGATGCGGCCCAGGTGTTCGAAAAGGGCAGCGATCCTCAAATTTGCCTGTACGCCCTGCAACGCGCTGCACTGATGCTGTGTGAACTCGCCGGGGGGCGCTTGGCCTCCCCCGTGTTCGACGTTTATCCCAAACCAGTGGAACCCGCACATGTGCGCACCAGCTGGGAATACGTCAATCGGCTCATCGGCACGGAGCTCAAACGCGAGGAAGTGCTCCAGATACTCGAAGCACTTGAAATGCCCGTTCTCGAAACCGACGAAGAGGGATTTACCGTGGCAGTGCCCACCAACAAAGCCGACGTGACCCGTCCCGCCGACGTCGTGGAGGAAATCTTGCGCATTTATGGCCTCGACAACGTACCCGTACCCGCCCAAATGCGCATCAGCCCGGTGCACAACCCCTACCCCGACGACAACCAGCTGCGCCAAGCAGCCGCTACCTACCTGGCCGCCAATGGCTTTTACGAAATCATGTCGATGTCGCTTTCGCGCGCCCCCCTCTATACCGAGGTAATGGGCATGCCAGCCGAGCGCCTCGTCCGCATACACAACACCAGCAACGCCACCCTCGACGTCTTGCGCCCCACGCTGCTGTTCAGCGGCCTGGAAGCCATTGCCCACAACATAGCCCACGGCCAGCCCGATCTCAAGCTCTTCGAATTTGGCAAAAGCTATCACCCCATCGGCAAGCCCACCGACCAGCCCAATGGCGACGTGACTCAATACTTCAGCGAGCCACAACACCTGGCGCTTTTCCTCACTGGCGGGCGCTGGCCAGAGAGCTGGCGCATTGCCCAAAAGCCAGCCCCCCATGCTGATTTCTACACCCTCAAGGCCCATGTAGAAAACCTGCTGAAACGAATGGGTGTGAACGGGTGGCAACAGTCGGAAGCCGACCCCGAGGTCTTCCTGTATGGTTTGCGCTACCACCGGGGTACCCAAAACCTCGTCAGCTTTGGCAAGGTGCAACCTGCCCTGGCAAAGGCCGTTGATGTAAAGAGCGAGGTGTTTTTCGCCGACATCGACTGGGATGCCGTGGCAAAAGCGGCCCGACAGCTCAACGTCACCTATGTCGAACCCAGCAGGTATCCCAGCGTGCGGCGCGACCTGGCACTGCTCATCGACCAGGGTGTGCGGTACGCCGACCTCGAAGCCGCCGCTCGCAAGGCAGAAAAGCAATTGCTCCGCCAGGTCAACCTCTTCGACGTGTTCGAGGATGAAAAGAAGTTGGGCAAGGGCAAAAAGTCCTATGCCATGAGCTTCGTCTTCCAGCACCCCGAGCGCACCCTGCAGGATGCCGAAGTGGATGCCATCATCGAAAAATTCATCCGCATCTTCGAGGAAAAATTCGGCGCGCAGGTCCGCCGTTGAAGTGCCCCCAACAACGCAACTGAACCACTGTGAAACAACTCCTCGATGACATAGAAAAAAAAGTGGAATCGCTGCTCCAGCGGCTCGATACCTTGCGAGAGGAAAATGCCGTACTTTTGGAGCGCAATCAAGAATTGCAAAACGAGCTGAACCTGCAAAGGCAAAAGCTCGACGAAGTACTCAATAAATTGGCTGGCATTCAAAGGATGCTGGCTCAGGAAATGCGAAAGCTGCCGGATGACCCCCAGGCATCGAACACAAGCGTCAATCAATGCCTCGACTCCTTGTCCGAGTGCATGGATATACTGAAAAACGCTTAAGGATATGGAAGACCAGGACAGCAAACAAATAACCCTCACCATTGCCGGCCGACCATATCCTCTCAAAATAAAAGCGAATGACGAAGCTGTCATTCGCAAAATCGCCAAGGAAGTCAATGAAAAAGTCAACCTGTTTCAACTAAACTATCCCAATCGCGACAAGCAGGATTGCCTCGCCATGGCCCTGCTGGCCTACGCGGTGGATTTGTACAAGGCTTCCCGGCGACCCGATGCTCCGATGGCGGAATACTCCCAACAGCTCCAACGCATCCGAGACCTCCTCGACCAAGCCCTTTCCTGAGCCCTTCCCCATGCAATGCCGGCAGACAGACGCACAGGGGTGCGCTGTCGATAACCCTTAAATCTTTGACAAGATGGAAATAGGAACCGGTTTGGCCATCGGATTGGCCATTGGCGCCCTGGCAGGTTTCATCCTCATGCGCATCCTGCTGGGCCGTCAGCGACAACGCCTCATCGAAGAGATGAACGCCAAAGCCGATGCGCAACTCAAGGAAGCCCAACAAGCTGCCAAGCGCATCATCGAAGAAGCCGAAACCCGCAACGAAACCATCAAGCGCCGCAAAATCCAGGAAGCCAAAGATCGCTTCAACAAAATGCGGGCTGACTTCGAAGCCGAAAAGGCCGAAAAACTCGTAGCCCTCAAGGAAAGGGAAATGGAAATCCGCAACCTCGAAAGGGAGTTGCAGAGCAAAGAAGACAAGTTCAAAAACCGGCTTCGCGAACTCGAAAACCGCGAGGCCGAATTCCAGCAAAGAGAAGCCGAGATCAACGCCATCAGGGAAAATCTCGAAATGCAACTCAAGGTGGTGGCGCGCAAAAAAGAAGAACTCGAAGCCGCCAACGAACAGCGTATCAAAGCCCTCGAAAACATTGCCAAGCTCACCGAAGCAGAGGCCCGCGAGCAACTCCTCGAAGCCGTGCGCGCCAAGGCCGAAACCGACGCCATGGCCCTCGTCAAGGAAACCATCTCCCAGGCCAAGGTCGAAGCCAACAAGGAGGCCAAGAAAATCATCATCCAGACCATCCAGCGCATGGCTTCCGAGTACACCATCGAAAACACCGTGTCGGTGTTCCAGCTCGAAAGCGACGACATGAAGGGCCAAATCATCGGCCGTGAAGGTCGCAACATCCGGGCCCTGGAAGCCGCTACCGGCGCCGAAATCGTGGTGGACGACACGCCCGAGGCCATCGTCATCAGCAGCTTCGACCCCATCCGCCGCGAGGTGGCCCGTCTGGCACTGAAAAAGCTCGTTGCCGATGGGCGCATCCACCCCGCCCGCATCGAGGAGGTGGTGGCCAAAACCCGCAAACAGCTCGAAGAGCAAATCGTCGAAATTGGCGAACGCACCGTCATCGAGCTCGGCATCCATGGACTCAACCCTTACCTGATCAAAATGGTAGGCCGCATGCGTTTCCGCTCTTCCTACGGCCAAAACTTGCTCAAGCACTCCATCGAAACGGCCAACCTCTGTGGCATCATGGCCGCCGAGCTGGGCCTCAATCCCAAGCAAGCCAAAATGGCCAAGCGCGCCGGTCTGTTGCACGATATTGGCAAAGTAGCCGAAGAGGAAACCGAACTGTCGCACGCCATCCTGGGTATGCAGCTCTGCGAGAAATACGGCGAACACCCCATCATCTGCAACGCCGTGGGTGCCCACCACGACGAAATCGAAATGAACAACATCATTTCACCCATCGTGCAGGCTTGCGATGCCATCAGCGGCGCTCGACCGGGTGCCCGCCGCGAGATCCTCGAAAGCTACCTCAAACGCATCACCGAGCTCGAAGAACTCGCCATGTCTTTCGACGGCGTCCAGAAGGCCTTTGCCATGCAGGCCGGCCGCGAGCTACGCGTCATCGTAGAAGCAGAGAAAGTCTCCGACCAGTATGCCGACGAGCTGGCTTTCACCATTTCTCAAAAGATCCAGGACGAAATGCAATACCCCGGTCAGATCAAGGTGACCGTGATCCGGGAAAAACGGGCCGTGCAGTTCGCGCGGTAATGTCTGGCTCCATGCGGGGCAAAACGACACGGGCCGCTGGAATCATTTCCAGCGGCCCGTTCGTATTCGGCATGGTCAAGCGTGCCGAGGAGATCAATATTCGCTGGTGCGGGGAGCACCGAGCAGCTCCCGGATGTGGTCGGCGATTCGCCGAGCCGTTGTGCGCTGCTGCATTTTGCGTTCGATCAGGTTTGCTTCGTTGACGTCGGTGTCGCGCAACTGGATGTGGAACCGCAGGGCATTGCCCGTTCCGGAAGGCCGCACGGTCAGGTGGTTGTATTTGTCGCCGAAGTAGAAGCGCACGCCCTCATCGGGGAAGATCCAATCTGGCGTGGGCGGATATACGTGGTCGTATTTACCGGTTCGGTAGATGACCGCATCACTCACGGGGAGGCCGCCGATTTCGAGGCCGCCAGCCTTGGCGATTTGGAAATAACCCAAAGCCCTGCGCAGGATGGCTTTTTTGAGGCGGTCGCCAGCGATGCCGGGGTATTCTCCATCGATGGGGTCGGGCTCGTAGTGGTTGTAGAACAGCCCGATGTCGGGGTCGAGGTAGATGTATTTGTCTATGAGTTCGATGATGCCGGCGCCTTGTTCCTTGGCCCATTGGGCAATCTCGGCAACGAGGATGCTGGCGAAGGTGCCGTCCTTGTCGCGCACGTGGCCTTTTTCACCGAGCGAGCCTTTGTCTTTGGGCGGATAGCCGAGCAGTGAGAAGCCGTTGCTTTGTTCGAAAGCCCCCAGGTTGTATTTGCGTTTGGGCCCCATGTCGTAGGTTTCGTGCACCACCATGTCTGTCAGCGGATCGTTGGGATCCTTTTTGCCTTCCACCAACCCACTTACCAGCTCGTCGTACCAGGCATCGCGCACGGCGGCCGACAGGGCAGCAAAGCCCACCCATGTGCGGATGACGCCTACGCCATACTTGCGCGCCAGCAGCGTCAGGGCATCGGTAGTGGTGTGCGACAGCACGATGAAGGCCTCGTCGCGGGCGATTTGCTTGTCGAACTGCAAGCGGTACCACAGCAGCAGTGACCACACTTCATCGGCTGGCAGCAAGGTGTAATCGCCGTCCTTGTAAACGCTGCGTTGGGCTGGTGGCACCTTCACGGTGACGCCACAGCGGTCGGCGTCGGGGTCGGTGCCGATGAGCACGTCGATTTGATCCCACTTTTCCTTGCCGTATTCCTGGATGAAAGCATCTACGGCAATTTTTGCGGCACGGCGGTCGCCGGGGTCGGGTTGCTGTTCCTTGCCAGGATCGCTGCAGAAGCTGGGGAAGAGTCCGTCGAGGTCGTTGAGGCCGTTGGCGTGGATGACATGGACATGCTTGAAGCCGATGTCGCTGAGCAATCGGGGTACAGCTTTGCGGCCAGCCCCGTGGTAGGCGCAGTAGGCGATCTGGAGGTCTTTTTCCTTGCTGGTGTCCTGGAGCAAAAACTGCTTGATGTGTTCGCGATGGGCGCCGTGGATGTCGATGATTTGGTCGTGGCCGTAGTAGTTGACGCCCTCGAGTTTTTGGTCGCCCCCCAGCCAGATGACGCGTCCTTTGGGTGCCTGCTCCAGCGGCAGCAGTTTGATGTCGTCGCTGGTCACCTTTTGGATGTAATTGTTGTACATGTCGGTGCGCTCCTCCGGGTCGAATTGGGAGCCGTTGCCCGAACAGAGTTTGTAGCCGTTGTAGCGGTAGTCGTTGTGGCTGGCAGATAGCAAGATGCCCATATCGGCCTTGACGTGGGGAATGGCGAAGGTGACCTCGGGGAAGGGACATGCTTCGTCGAAGAGGTACACCGTGAATCCGTAGGCCAAAAACTCCTCGGCGATGAGTTTGGCGAAATCGGCCCCGCGCACCCGGCTATCGTAGCCGATGACGATTTTGGAAAAGCCGCGCTCGCGCCCAAACTGGGCAACGCCTGCGCTGGTCAGTAGCAGTACGATGTTGTTGATGGTGTTGGGGCCTTTTAAGATGGGGGCATCGAGGCCCTCTTCTTTCAGCCGCACGATGCTCTCGCGGTCCATGGCCATGAAGCCGCGAATGCCGCCCGTGCCGAAGCTCATTTTCTTCCTGAACGTGTTTACGATGTCTTCCCATTTTCCCGCCTCGGCAGCGGCCAGGATGCCCTTGCGCACATTGGGCGACACACGCAGGAAGTTTTCATCCGTGAGCCATTCACGCAGGTATTGGATGGTGTTCTTGCGCGCCATTTCGTAGCTCTGGCGGTCGATTTGCTCCTGGCGCAGCGCCTCGTCGAGGTATTGGTAAACGCCTTGTTCGATTTTTGAAAGGTCCATAGTAGTGGGTTTGTTGGATGAACGTTTTGCGGTTTGGAGGCTGCATTTTCAGCCATACACCATGGGCAAGTGAGGGATACCGTCTTCGAGGTATTCCGGGCCGGAAACTACGAATCCATATCGTTCATAAAAAGCCCGCAGGTAGGATTGGGCGCTGATCTTGACGCTTTCGTTCGGGAAGAGCGTTTGAGTCCAATGCATGATTTCCTGCATGAGCTGATGGCCCACCCCTCGGCCGCGCACGGCCGGAGCCGTCACGATGCGGCCGATAGAAGCGTGATCCTGGTAGCTGACCCCCTTCGGCATGAGTCTGGCATACGCTTGCAGCTTGCCGGCGTCGTCGTACCCCATCAGGTGCCATGCATCTATGTCCTTGCCGTCGGCATCGAGGTAAGGGCAATTTTGCTCCACCACGAACACCTCCTGTCGAAGCGCCATGATGGCATAGAGCTGGAGCAAGGTCAAATCCTGAAATGGCTTACAGCGGAATGTGAGGGTCATTTTTGGAACCTGGTTTTTTTCCATCGAGGAGCGTACGAGCGTAATTCAAAAATGCATTCCCACTCGTGGCGGCTGTAAAAGTATTTGCTGTCCAACTTCGGGCACCGCTTCAATTGGCCCCAATCCCATAATCCTCAAACCACAACGACCACCTTACCCACCGTCTGTCCCGATTGCAGTGCGCGCACCGCTTCAGGGAGCCGGTCGAAGGGATATGTGCTCCCGACAATTGGCTTGCCAATGTCGTAGCGGGCGATTTCCTCCAGGTACTTGTGCATGCGTTCCACCTTGTTGTATAGGTAGATGAGGTTGAAGCCCAGTATGCCGCGGTTGCCGTCGGTGAGTTTGAGCGGGTCGATGAGCGGACGTCGCAGGTATTTCCAGAGGATGCGCAGGTAGTTGGGTCGGTTGCCAGGGTGTACGAAGTCAGCGGCGCTGTACACGATGGAACGCCCTTCGGGTGCCAGCCTTTTGAAGCCTTCCAAAAGCACCCGACCACCGATGCACTCGAGGATGAGATTCAGCTCCCGTTCCTCCAGGATTTTGTCGAGGTTTTCGAAAAAATACCGGTCGCGCACCAGAGGAAAGTCCACCCCTTCTTTTTTCAGCAAATCGATTTTGGCTGGGTTTCCCACCGAGCCGATGGTGATGCCTCCCATCTTCTTGGCCAGGCGGTTGGCCAGGGTGCCCACTCCTCCGGCAGCGCTGTGGATGAGCACGGTATATCCCGGCTGCATGTTTCCCAAAGGTCCAAGGGCATAGTAGGCGGTGAGCACTTGTACCAGGTAGGCTGCCCCCTCGGCATAGGTCCAGTCCTCGGGCAGGGGCGTCACGTATCGCTCGTCGATATTGAGGTGGGTGGTGTAAGCTCCGAACCGAGTGATACCCATTACCCGGTCGCCGGGCTTGAATCGTTTGACATTCTCCCCGCAGGCCAGCACCTCGCCAGCGTATTCCAGCCCGGGGGTGAATTCCCCCTTGGGCGTGGCGCTATAGAGCCCCCAGATGACCGTGATGTCGGCAAAGTTGAGACCGATGGCCTTTACGGCCACTGTCAGTTCTCCTGGGCCGGGCTGGGGCAATTCGGAGCTTTGCATGCGAAGGTTCTTGATGTTGCCGGCCACGAGCCGGTAAGAGGTGCGCTGCATAGGGTGGTGTGCATTGGTGATCGTGCCGGCAAAGGTAAGCGCTCTGTATCACCAGACACGGCTACTGTTCGAACTGCCAGGTGTAAAATGGAATACGTTGGGCGCTGCCGCCGGGCCTCGGCCTGCTCACTTGCACTCCAGGCCTTGTCTGTATTGGTATGTCCGTTCAGCCTGCCTACGCGTGCGAGACCGTTTTCGTGAACTGCAGCCCCTCTCACTCACTCAGGATCGGCGCTGCCATTGAGGTCCCCCATTTTGATGGCGATGAAATCGGCGAAGAGGAAGTCGGCTCCCATGTCGTTGATATTGATCACTTGCGGGAACGGCATGGGGTGCAGTGGGTCGGGAAAATCGTAATCAGCCGGCACGAAACGCCAGGCAGGCGTGCCATTGGGAAATTCATCGGTCAGATGCAGGATGACGCTCCTGATGGCCACGATATCGGCGGCAGTGATGGTTCCACTACCGTTGACGTCGGCGGCGATGAATTGCCATGGCGAGTCGAACGGGTCGGTGCCCAGAATGTGGTGGGTGATCCTGACGATGTCGTATGTGGTGACGCCGTTGCGCACGTCGTGGTTGCGACTCGGGCTGACGCTGAGGTCAGCACCTGCAGGCAAGTTCTCGAAGAGGAAGAAGCCCGTGCCTGGCTGGGTGATGGTTGGCGGGATACCAACCCCGCTGAGTTGCACGGTGACCCCGCCCACGGGTTGGCCGGCAGGTGTGGTTATGGTGCCTCCCAGGCTGAATCCCTGCGGCTGCGGGTTGCACACGTTGTTGGGGTCCAACACGAGCAAGGCAGTTTGGCAGGAAGACTGATTGCCGCCTTCGTCGCTGACGTATAGGGTGAGCACTTTTTGGCCCAGGTCGTCGCAGGTCAGCAGGATGGTGCTTTGGGCAGGATCTGGGCTGAAACTGAATAGTAGTTCACTAGCTGGCGTGCAGTTGTCTTTGCTGCCGCTGTTGAGCATGTTGGCTGGAAGCAACAGGGTGCCGTCGATGCCAAGGGAGACGGTGAGGCCGTTGAGGCAGGCGGCCTGAGGTGGGCTGAGGTCTTGAACCACTACGGAGAAACTCACCTGGCTGCTGTTGCCGCAGGCATCGGTAGCCGTGGCCTGCATGGTGTAGGTGCCTACGGGGACATTTTGAAAGAAAAAGCCCGGGCCGAGGTCTCCATCGACCTCGATATGGACATCCTCATCGCAGTCTGCGACTTCCACCATTGGCAGGCTGACATCAGACGTGCAAGATTGCGCCGTGGTGTTGAAAGTGAGCACGGTTGGAGGGTCGATGAACTGTGGCGCCTGGCTGTCGAGCACCGTCAGAGTTTGGGTGTATTCCCAAATGCCGTCATTGTTCACTCCCGGCATGTATTGGCAGTGGTCCACGACTTTCCAGGTGCGCAAAACCTGGTAGCACGACGGTTCTGCGAGCCAGAAGACGACATCGCTCCAGGTGACCTCGACGCTGGCACAGCCGTTGAGGCCGGCGAGTTGGGGCTGGTCGAAGGGCGGTTGAAGTGCGGTGGGGTGTAGGTCGGCATTGCACATGCCAGTGCTGTAATCGGCTGGCCAGCTGATTTGGCTGCCGTCGGCGTTCCAGGGTTGCAGGTTTACGAGGTGGATGGTCTGCTGGGCGGAGGCGCTGTTTCCGCTGAGATCGGTTGCGGTAAAGGTGCGCACGATGGTGCCCTGGCCACAGGGCGTCACGTTGCTCTCGATGGATTCGGTGATGGTGAAACTGCAGTTGTCGAGTGCTTGTGGTTGGCCGTACACCGAGAGGTCGGCGAGGTCGGCATTGCAATCGACCGTCACGTCGGCCGGCGCCGTGATGGTCGGGACGAGCTGATCTTGGACGAGCACCTCCACGTCGCAGGTACCATAGTTGCCGGCGCAGTCGGTCACTTTGAGCGTCACGATGAGTGGGGCCGTGAGGTCGTCGCAATCGATGTAGAGTTGCTCGGCCCAGGCAGCTGGCGGGTCGTTTTTCCGCTTCACCTCGAACTTGTCGATGCAGCAGAAATCGTACGTGCCATCGTCGAGGCTTTGGGCGTGGAGAATTCCCAGGCCGTCGCCGGCGAGGGCCACCACGGTTTGTTCATCGCAGATGACGGTGGGGGAGACCATGTCTTGCAAGGTGAGGGTGGTGGTGCAATGACTGGCGTTGCCACAGGCATCGGTGGCGGTATAGGTGACGGTGTAGGTGCCGGGAGGGATGTCGGTGAAGGGGCCAAAGCCGGTGCCAAATTGCCAAGAAGGTTCAACGGTGACGCTGGGGCTGCAATCGTCAGACAGCGAAGGCGGTTGGGGCAGGTTGATAGTGCCAAAGCAGCTGAAGTCGTCGGTGCTGATGACGGGCATATCGGGGCATGTGAGCTGGGGAGGGGTTTGGTCGATGACTCGGATGAGCTGGGTGTCGCTCAGGATATTGCCCGAGCAAGGATCGGTGATGGTCCAGAGGCGAATCAGCATGTCGTTGCCCATGCAGGGTGAAAACTGCACGTCTTCCCATTGCACGTCGAAGCTGCAATCGCCTCCTGAGAGAGGGGTTTGGTCTTGGGTGGTGGCAGCGTCGCCGTCGTCGTCGATGACGGGGAAGCCCGTCACATCGGGTTCGAGGCTACTGCCACAGGAGAGGGGCGGGGCCTGCGAGCCGTCGAGGTCGATTGGAAAAAGGACCTGGCTGAGCTCGGCCCGTTTCAGGGTGATGACTTGGGTGTGGGTTCGGGTATTGCCGTATTCGTCGGTGGCCGTCCAGGTGCGGTGGATGACCTTTCGGGCCATGGTGTGGAATTGGAAATTGGAGATGAGGGTGTTGACCACATTGGAGTCTCCGTCGGAGGCCTGCTCAAAGGACAACACGTCACCGGGGTGGAGGATGCCGGTGGTGTAGGAACCGCTCTGAATGGAATCGTTGGTGAGCTGTATGCACCAGTTGTTGATGGTGAGATAGAAGGCATCGGTATTAAAAGAGGAGCCCCCAAAACTACTCCACTCAAAGCTCACGTAGCCCTCGGCAGGGATGACGATTTGGAATTTCGTCATATACCTCGGCGTGAGGCTGAGAGGGGAGTTGCTGGCCCCTTCAACCAGCACTGTTTCAGGAGCTCCAGTGACATCTACCCCACCATCACCATTAGCTGGCAAACACACCGACCAATTGTCGGGTGCGAAATATCCTTCAAAGCCTGAGAAGCCACAGCCAAAATCGATGATCGAATCCTGGTGGGTGAGGCTGACGACCTCACCGCAGTTGTCTTCGGCGGTGGCTGCTCCTATGGCTGCCACACTGGGATCACCATTGCATGCCAACACTGTATCGGGAGCGCTGATGCGGGGGCCGCGGCGGTCCACCACATGCACACTTCCCCAACACGTCAGTCCGGTCCATTTATGGCGCACGTGCACCGTCAGGGTTTGGCCGATGTACTCTCCCGTGACGACAGGGCCTATCGTGTCGCCGTCAGGGTTGAAGTAGGTCATGTCCATTGGGCCCTGACAGGACCAGTTGTTGGCAATGATGAAGTGCGGGTTGACGGAGCCTTCGCAGTTTTCATCGAGTTTTAGCTCCACACCCTGATTGCACTCCAGCGTGTAGCATTGTCCTGTAACTAATTGGGGGATCAAACACATCGCGCCTAAAAGCAGGGCGATGAACGGGTTGTAGGTGCGGTTGAAGTTTTTTGTCGGCCTGAGAAGGCCGGTTTCATCGAGCGGGTTTTCAAGCCGAACACGACGGCCAAGGGCGTAAACCAGTCTCATCATGGGTGGGTTTGTAATCGGTTCTGGAAAATATGGTTCAGGCGACGTTTCGCCTGCGAAATGCCCATGATTTCAGCACGACGAACGTCAGGCAGTAGCTCTTCGAAGCAGCCTTGTGAATACTGGAAAATATAGTGCTGTGGGACTGGTATAGGCAGAGGGGAGAGTAGCAGCCTGGTTGAGGTCGAAAATTTTCATGGGACTCGAGTTTTGGGAACCTGCGGGGCCAATCATCTCATGCTGTCGTTAGCCACATTTTTCATGGCCGCAGGATAGTGTGCCCGGCAAATATGGAACAATTATTAGAGTTTTTCCAAATGCAAGTTGGTTTTTTTTGACGGCTCGTTCCGATATACCCAAATGCAGGGAATGGCACCCAAATGGAGCGCGACTGTCACCAAAAGCTTTGCCCACCCCTGTGGATCGGGCTGGAAGGTCGCCCAGGGAATTGCGACTTTTGCTGCCCCAAAAAAACCCTGCCCGGCCAATCATTTCGCCTTTTAAAATTCATCCATCATGCGTCAGGCCCTCGAAACCGAACAAAAAGCCCTCGAAATCAACCTCGACCCCAGGCTCTACGGCACCCTGGCCGAAATCGGCGCGGGCCAGGAGGTGGCCAGAAATTTCTTTGCCGTGGGTGCAGCCGCCGGCACCATCGCCAAAACCATGAGCGCCTACGACAAGGTCGTCTCGGACGACATCTACGGACCAGAACCCAGCGGCCGCTACGTCTGTGAAAGCCGCCTTTACAAGATGCTCGACCACGAGTGGGACCTCATGGAACGTCGCCTGCGACAAACCCGGCCCGACACCAATTTCTTCGTCTTCGCCGACACGGTCGCTACGCTCAACTATCAGCGCACCATCAAAGGCAATGGCTGGCTTGGCATTCGCTTCCAGCTCAAGCCCAATACCCCTCCCAATGACCTGGTGCTCCACGTCAAAATGCTCGACAACGACACCCGCCTCCAGCAGCAGGCCGTCGGCATTCTCGGTGTAAACCTCATCTATGGTTGCTTTCGATATGCCGACCACCCCGAGGTGCTCATCCAATCGCTCATGGACAGCCTCGAAGGCCGGGTCAAGATAGATATGGTGCGCTTGACCGGCCCTGATTTCTCCCATCTCGACAACCGGCTGCTCAGCCTGTGGCTCGTCAAACACGGCCTATCCGAGGTGGCCATGTTCGACCACCACGGGCAAAACATTCACGCCAGCGAGTTTCTCTATAAAAAACACGTCCTCGTGGTAAGGGCCCGCTTCAGGCCACCCACCCTGCTCGACGCCGACATGATCCAAAAAGGTTTTGGACAATTCCGACACTCACCGGGGGTGGAGCTCGCCCGGGTGCAAATCCTGACCGAAATGACGCTGAGCATGTTCGGCGAGGCGGAGCAGCCCGATGAAAAGGACTTCCTCGCCCGGGCCGACCTGCTCGGAGCCATGGGCCACACCGTGGTGATCTCGAGCTGCGAAAAGTATCAACAACTCATCAACTACCTGGCTGATTACAAGGTCCAGCAGCTCGGCTTCGTGCTGCGCAGCCAGCGATTGCTCGACTTTTTCTCCGAGACCTACTACCAAAATGTCAATGGCCGGTTGCTGGCGGCTTTTGGCGAAGTCTTCGTCGGCAACGTACGCCTTTATGCCTATCCCACCCTCCAGGAAGGAAGCGAGGAACCCATGACTGCCGCCAATTTGCCCATTCCGGAAGGGCTGCATTTCCTGTACCGCCATTTGGTGGACAACCAGCAAGTGGTGGATGTGGAGGGGTATGACCCCGGCGTGCTGACCATCGATGCTGCCAGCGTGTTGGAAGACATCCGCCACGGTCGGGCTGGCTGGGAGCAATTCGTACCGCCGGAAGTGGCCCGCCTCATCAAACAGAAATACCTCTTCGATTACCCGGTCGAACAGATAGAATTTCCTTATTGACTCAGAAGCGGGGCGGTCGAGGTAGCAACATGGCAGGCTTTTGCTTTGCGGATTCGAATTCCAATCTTTGCCCGTACCGCCTCGTTGGCAAGCGCACCTAACCGCTCAGAAGAGGCGAAGTCCAATTGTCCGCTTCGTGCCTGGGCATCAGCGGCACAGTACCGCCAAGGGGGATAAAGCCTCTCGAGTCAGCCCATTCCTTGACGGATCTTCGAACTGAGCAATTTTTTGGAAAATGAAAAAAACCAGCAGACGCAAATTCATCGGGCAGGCCGGTTTGTTGTCCTGTTTGCCCATGCTGGCCATACAGGCATGCAGCCCCATGGCCCAGCCCCTCGAAGACGTGTTCATCCATCAGGTGTACTTCTGGCTGAAGGAACCTGGCGACGCCGAGGCCCGACGCCACCTCATCGAAGGATTGAAGACACTGACCCGCATTCGCACGGTCAGAAAATACCACATCGGGGTGCCTGCGGGCACACAACGCACAGTGGTCGATGGCAGCTACGATGTATCGTGGTTGGTGATATTCGACGACAAGGCCAGCCAGGATGCGTATCAGGAAGACCCCATACACGTAAGATTCGTAGAGGAGTACGGCCATTTGTGGCAGCGTGTGCTGGTATATGATTCAGTGGATGCCTGATGCCGCACCCGAAAGTCCATTTGCCAAGCTCGCTGTGAATGGCTGCTCGGGAGCCCACGCGCAGGAGCTGGTAGCTTGTATCAGAGCCCGTTGGCTGTTTTGGATGCCATCGAGCTGGCTGCCTGCCCAAGGGGCGCCAAAAATTTTTTGACTTTTTCCAGTTTGCTGATACCCTGGAATTTCTATTTCCTAATCGAAAAAATGACACGCCATGTTTGACACCCAGACTTACCGCTCACGCAGGGAAAAGTTGGCCAAGGACACGGGAACGGGCTTGCTGCTCTTCCCTGGCAACGGTGAGGTGGGCATGAATTACGCAGGTAATCCGTACCCATTCCGCCAGGACAGCAATTTCCTCTATTTCTTCGGCATCGATCGACCGGGGTTGTTTGCCGTGCTGGATGCCGACAGTGGTAAGAGCACGCTTTTCGGTGATGAGCTCACCATGGAAGACATCGTCTGGATCGGTCCCCAACCTTCGCTCCAGGAACTGGCGGAGCGTGTCGGTATCGAGGAGGTGCTGCCATTGGCCCAGTTGGAGGCTTGGATCGAAAAGGTGAGATCTGCAGGGCGTACCCTGCACTTCACTCCTCCGTATCGCGCCGACAACCTGATTCTCTTGGGCAAACTGACCGGTATCGAGGAGGAAGCGCTGAAAAACAGGGCCAGTGAGGGTATGATCAAGGCCATCGTGGCTCAGCGGGCCTGCAAGTCGGCCGAGGAAGTCGCAGCCATAGAGGAGGCGGTCAACATCACCCGCAGCATGCACATCGCCGTCATGCAGGCTGCTGCCGAGGGAAAAAAGGAAAGCGAACTCGCCGGCATTGCCTTGGGTATCGCTTACGCCATGGGGCGGGGAGTGGCTTATGGCATCATCCTTTCCGTCAATGGCCACATTTTACACAATCACTATCACGGCAATACCCTCCAAAAAGGGCAGCTGGTGCTGGGCGATTTTGGTGCCGAAGGGCCTGCTTGCTACGCTGGAGACATCACCCGGACGTTCCCGGTGGACAAACGCTTTACAGCTCGCCAGCGCGACATTTACCAGATCGTTCTCGACGCCGAACAACAGGCCATTGACAGCCTGCGCCCTGGTCTGAAATACTTCGACGTGCACATGGCAGCCAGCCGCACCATTGCCGAAGGCCTCAAAAACCTCGGCCTCATGAAAGGCGATGTCGATGAGGCAGTAGCTCAAGGAGCACATGCCTTGTTTTTTCCGCATGGCCTGGGTCACATGCTCGGCTTAGACGTGCACGACATGGAAGACCTCGGAGAAAACTACGTGGGGTATGCGGGCGAATTAGAGCGAAGCACGCAGTTTGGCACTGCCTATCTGCGTCTGGCTCGCAGCCTCCAACCAGGGTTTGTCCTTACGGTGGAACCGGGTATTTACTTCATCCCCGAACTCATCGATCAGTGGCGCAGCGAGGGCCGCTTCAAGGACTTCATCGATTATGAAAAACTGGAAGCATATAGGAATTTCGGTGGGGTGCGTATCGAAGACGACGTCCTCATCACCGATGACGGCCACCGCCTGCTCGGCAAACCCATCCCGAAAACGATCGACGAAGTGGAAGCCCTGAGAAATGGCTGATGAATTTTGAAAACCGACGCTCCAAAATTGACTCACATGGACAAATCCTCGACTCGTATCGACACCGTCGTCTTCGACCTCGGCGGTGTGCTCATCGACTGGAATCCGGAATACGTTTTCCGGAAAATTTTCCCCGACGAGCGCACCATGCGCTATTTTTTTGAAAACATCTGCACCCACGAGTGGAATCTGCAGCAGGACGCCGGACGCCCGCTTGCCCAGGCGACCGAGGAACGGGTGGCGCTTTTTCCCGAGTGGGAGGAACCCATCCGGGCCTACTATGGCCGCTGGGAAGAGATGCTCGGCGGGCCCATCGAAGAAACGGTGGCCTTGCTCGAGCGGCTTCGCCAGCAGGGAAGCCATCGTCTGCTGGCTCTGACCAATTGGTCGGCAGAAACATTCCCCGTGGCACTGGAGCGCTACGAGTTCTTGCATTGGTTCGAGGGCATCGTCGTCTCAGGGCAGGAAGGCGTCATCAAACCCGACGAGCGCATTTACCGCATACTCATCGAGCGCTATGACGTCCAGCCTGCTCGCGCCGTGTTCATCGACGACAACGCTGTCAATGCCCGTGCGGCGGCTTTAGTGGGCATGGACTACATTCACTTCACCAGTCCCCAACAATTGGCCCGCGAACTGGCTCGGCGAAGCATTTTTTCAGAAAATGGGTTGTGAGGCATACCTGCCTTGTGCATATTTGCCGCGCCAACCCTCTGATGTAGCGACAACAAAGATCAAAGTTCATTAAGGTAGGTTCTGTCAACTTCAGTCAAGCTCCACCGGCAGGTGGGGTGGTGTCATTTCTTTATATCGCACTGGTCCCTGGTCCCTTGTTTGAAGTTTGCCAAGGTCTGCACATTGCCGGGCCAAGGTTCGCATGTCCTTTGTGAACATCCATAAAAGCAAGTATTAGCACGTTTCTCTTGCCGCTTCCGCCTTCGGGTGGGGCGGCTTTTTCGTCGTGGGGGCCAGCTTGATTGGTGTGACCGAGAATGGGAAAGTCTGGCTGAGGGGTGGTGGCCGCATGGGGAGGTAGCTGGGCGGGAGTCAGCAAACTGACTTTTGGGCATTTTTGTCGCCCCCACCCAAGGATGAATCCATATATTGCAACCCGTCCAGCAACCCCTGAATGGTTTTCACGACAAACCCTGAGGTCATGAAGAAAAAAATTACGGTAAAAGATTTCCGCAAGCAGCGCATTTCAGAGCACGAGGCCCGTGGTGCCAGGGGTGGGCGCAATTACATCCCTTCCACTTCAGGCTCGTACGGATTTATCAACTGGGACGACGTCGATATTCGCACCCAAGGATTTACACCCCATCCTACGGCGAGCTACAGCCAGTTCACTGGCAAACTGCGCTTCGGCAATTAAGCGCCATCCTGTAACGATTGTTGGAAATGCCTTTTGACTACCTCGGCAAAGGACTTACCGGTGGCTTTGCTTTCTATCCATGCCATTACGTCGAATAGTTCAAAGACGCCACGCTCGGCGGGTGAGAGCTTTTCAAAGGACTGTTGCAGTGCTTCGAGGGCTCGCAATTTTTCCTCTTTGTGGATGGGGCGCTGGAGCAATCTGATGAAAGCCATGATGCCCGCTTCGAATTCGGACAAGCGTTGTTCGCGGCGCAAGTAGCGGCGGGTGGAGTCGAGTAGGCTATTGAGAAGCAAGTCATTTCCGAGTTCGTAATGGATGATCAGGTTGAGGATGCGCGCCAAGCTCTGCAAGTCCCTGCGCTCTACGGTTCCTTCGAGTTTGAGCCAGTCGTTGAGTGCGTCGAGGGCTTTTTCATAACGGCCGGCACCGAAATAGATGCAGAAGTATTGGAGGTAGAAATTGCCTTTGTGGAATTGGAAGGGGTCGAATTTTTGTACCTCGCGCAGATGTGCTTCCAAGGCGTGGAGGCCTTCTTCGAAATCGCCGCTGTTGATGCACAAGCGGAATTTATTCTGGTAGTACTGCCGGTGGATCTTGGCCTCGTCGTCGCGAGTCAACGGCTTGACGGAGCGCAGTTTTTCCAAAGTCTGCTTCACTTCTTCGAAACGGCGCAACCTGCCACAACTGATGATGTGATTGTTGAGCGCGGAAATGTATTCCGAAACGTCCTCGCCAAGCATGCGGGGATTGCTTTCGAGCAGCTCCACGAGGCGTTTGCTGGCTTCGTAAAAGGCCTTCCAATCGGTGAGTGAGTAGTAATAGATGGATTCGATGCGCAGGCGCATGACCTGGGCCTGCCAAGAAGTAGCCTGTTGGGGTGAGGCCATGAGGGGGTGTTGCATCAGGGTACGCAGTTGCTCGATTTGGGCAGGGCTGCGCGAGATGTCCTTACGCACGCTGAGCAAAAATTGGAAGAAGAGATTGCGGTAGGCAATTAGGTCGGCCAGCTGCTCGGCCCAACTCTGTTCTTCTTGAATCAGGCGGTTAAGGATGCGGTCGAGGCCAGCTATGTCCGTTTGGGCGTAGGCGATTCGCTTTTCCCATTCTGCGATTTCTATGAGGGAGGGGAAATGTTCATAGGCTTCGGCCAGCTTGCGAGCCTTGGCCAACAGTTCTTTGCAATCTTCGAACAAAGAACGCCGGAATAGTGAGCGGACGCCGAGCAGCAGACTCTTGAGCTTGTAATCTATGGAGCTCTGCTCGTCGTAGCTCACCAGGCATTTCACCAGCAGTTGATACAAATAGGACTTCAGTTCTGAAAACTTGCGCGAGGCTATGGGCTCGTCTCCATAGACAGCTTTGCGCAGGGCTTCGTCATCGAAATGCTCCTGGGCTTCGATGGCCTCGAAGAGAGTCATGTATTTGCTCGAAGAACTGCTCAGGCTGTTTGTGAATACACGGAAGTATCGTTTTTCGGCAGACGAGAGGGATTTGACCAATTGAAACAACTTGTCCGAAGGAGTTTTGGGCATGTGTGCGGGTAATTTTCTATGAAGGATGCCAACGGTGTCGGCCGGCGGTTCCGATCCTGACGTGAGCAGTCTCCTCGAGGGGTAAGGGCCGACTCGGCGAATGTGTTGGTACGTGTGCCATTGCTGCAAAGTAAACTCGTAGAGGCAACAAATCGCTGCCTTGCAATGGGATGGCCGCCAATGTTTGAATCCTGACAAAAAATTACAGAGCCATTTGCAAAAGTTCCCTTGGAATGAAAAAGCCTTCGCTCTTAGCATGTCGCTGCGCCTGTTGATGCTGTTCGGTGGCAGTGAGCGGGCTGCGCTACGTAGCACCCTGTGTACTTGCACTGGAAATCGACAATTGGCCGTCCAACTGCCTGCCGAAGCTTGCTTTTTCGGTTCCAGACCTACTTTTCACAGTGCGCTCATTACAGGATGCTCCTGTCGATGAAAGGGAGTTTATTCGGATAGTCGGTGTTGTAGTGCAGGCCTCGGCTTTCTTTGCGCAGGCTGGCCGAGCGCGTGATGAGGTAGGCGATGGTGATGAGGTTGCGCAGTTCGCAAAGCTGGGGTGAAAGGGTGGTGTAGTTGTAGAGTTCTTCGGTTTCGCTGTATAGCAGGTGAAGCCTGTCGGCGGCCCGCTTGAGGCGCACGTTTGAGCGGACGATACCCACGTAGTAGCTCATGAGGTCTTTGAGTTCCTTGAGGCTTTGTACGATGAGCACCAATTCTTCGGGTTCGGTGGTACCTCTGGCGTCCCAGTCGGGGATGTCTTTACGTACGGGTGGCAAGTGGTCGATGTTTTTTACTACATCCAGAAAAATGCGATGGGCAAAGACCATGGCTTCGAGCAGCGAGTTGGAGGCCAGGCGGTTGGCTCCGTGCAGCCCTGTGCAGGTGCATTCGCCGGCGGCATAGAGGTTTCGTATGGAAGTGCGACCCCAGGCGTCGGTTTGGATACCTCCACACATGTAGTGGCAGGCAGGCGTTACCGGGATCATTTCCTTCATTGGATCGATGCCGATGGAGAGGCATTTCTCATAGATGTTGGGGAAATGGGCGATGAATGCCTCTTTGTCGAGGTGCCGACAGTCCAAACACATGTAATCCAGGCCCCTGATTTTCATCTCCCGGTCGATGGCCCTGGCAACGATGTCGCGAGGAGCCAGGCTGCCTCGAGGATCATATCGGTGCATGAACTCTTCGCCATCGGGAGTTTTGAGCACGGCTCCGAAGCCCCTTACGGCCTCTGAGATGAGGAAGGCCGGATTTTCGCCTTTGGGATTGTAGAGGGCCGTGGGATGAAACTGTACGAACTCCATGTTCTCGATGCGGCCCTTTGCGCGGTACATCATGGCGATGCCGTCGCCAGTGGCTATGGAGGGGTTGGTCGTGTTGCGATACGCCTGGCCGGCACCTCCCGTGGCGACGACGGTGACGCGCGCCAGCAGGGTTTCTATTTCATTCGTCTGCTTGTTCAGTGCGTAAGCGCCGTAACACTCGATGCCGGGTGTGACCCTCGTGATGGTGTAACCCAGGTGATGCTGAGTGATGAGATCGATGGCAAAATAGTGTTCGAGCACCTGGAGGTTTGGGGTGTGCTCGATTTGCGCCAGCAAGGTGCGCTGCAATTCCCAACCCGTTACATCCTTGTAGTGCAGGATTCTGTTTTCGCTGTGGCCACCTTCGCGTCCCAGGTCATAGTGTGCTTCGTCTTTTTTATCGAAACGAGCCCCCCATTCGATGATTTCCCGCACTCGCTCTGGCCCCTCGTGCACCACGATCCGGACGATTTCCTCGTTGCACAGCCCATCGCCCGCTATCAACGTATCCTGGATGTGTTTTTCGTAGCTGTCCACCTCGGGATTCCACACTGCAGCCACCCCGCCTTGTGCATAGGCTGTGTTACTCTCCGTCTCCGAAGTTTTTGTCAGCACCGTCACCCGAAGATCCGGTCTCGCCTGCGCAATCTTGAGGGCACACGTCAAACCCGCTATACCGGAGCCCAATATCAGGATGTCGCTCTCTCTCATGCCAAACTGCATTTGGGTGAAAACCCGGCAAAGGTAACTGCGAATGGATATGATCGATCAAGGTGCCATCGGGAAAAGCCTTTGTATCTAAACAGACTTGTTTTTGTCGATTCGTTTTGGCAAATGGTGAATGATATTGCGTGACGGGCGTGACGGGCGTGACGGGCGTGACGAACGTGACAAGCGTGACAGGCGTGACGAACGTGACGAACGTGACAAGCGTGACGGGCGTGACAAGCGTGACGGGCGTGACAAGCGTGACGAACGTGACAAGCGTGACGGGCGTGACGAACGTGACGAGCGTGACGGGCGTGACGAGCGTGACAGACGTGACGGGCGTGACGAGCGTGACGAGCGTGACGAGCGTGACGGGCGTGACGAACGTGACAAGCGTGACGGGCGTGACGAACGTGACAAGCGTGACGAACGTGACGAGCGTGACACGAACGATGGGTTACTGCCCACTGACCACTGCCAACTGATCACTGCCCACTGGCTACTGCCTACTGGCTACTGCCCACTGGCTACTGCCAACTGATCACTGCCCACTGGCTACTGCCTACTGCCCACTGCCAACTGGTGCCCGGCTCAATTCCCGAGTTCTTCAGCCAAGGCTCATTCACAGGCGCTATAATCGCAGTCACAAGGCAGGTATCTTTACCCCATGCTCGAGCGATTGGAAAAATGGAGATTGGTATTGGGCGGTGATGCCGACCCGGCTGGTGAAATCGGCTTGGAAGGGCAGCTTCAAGGAATGGATCGATGCCTGGAAGCCCTCTACGGCAGCGACCGGCAGGGCGGGCTTGGAAATTCCTATCCGAGCGTGAACCGCTGGTTGGGAGATATTCGAGAATATTTCCCCGAGCCGGTGGTACACCTGCTCCAGAAGGATGCACTGGAACGCTTAGACCTCGAGAAAATCCTTTCCGAGCCAGCGTTGGTGGAAGCCCTCCAACCCGACATACACCTCGTAGCTACGATCCTGTCGCTCAGCTCCGTCTTGCCTCAACAGACCAAAACCACCGCCCGCCTGGTGGTAGCCCGTGTGGTCGAGCAGTTGCGTCGCCGACTCGACTTGCCAGTGAGTCGAGCAGTGCGTGGCAGCCATTCTCGGGCCGAGCGCAGCCGCCGGCCTCGCCTCGCCGACCTGGACTGGCACCGCACCATCAAGGCCAACCTCGGCGATTACCAACCTTCTCTGAAAGCTCTGATAGCCTCCAGGTTTTACGGACATGGCCGCCGTTCTCGATCCCTCGATCACGTCATCTTGCTGGTGGATCAAAGCGGATCGATGGCTGGATCCGTGGTGTATGCAGGCATCTTTGGAGCCATCCTGGCGGGCCTTCCTTCGTTGAAGACCCATTTCATCGCTTTCGATACCAGCGTTGTAGATCTGAGCAGTTACCTGCACGACCCCGTCGAGTTGCTGTTTGGGGTTCAGCTCGGCGGAGGTACTGACATCGGTGCTGCGCTCGCCTATGCGCAACGCCTCATAACCGATCCCGCCCGTTCCATCCTGATTCTTATCAGCGATCTATACGAAGGAGGTGATGAACGACTCTTCCTCAGCAAAATGAAGGAACTCCAACAGGCCGGTGTGCGCATCGTTTCTCTGCTCGCTCTCGAAGACAGCGGCGCCCCCGCCTTCAACCACTCCCTGGCTGCAGCCCTCTCCCACATGGACATCCCCGCTTTTGCCTGCAGCCCCGACAGGTTTCCCGACCTGATGGAAGCCGTCCTCAAAAACCACCACTTGTCCCATTGGATGGACAAGCCATAAGCCATGGCCGCATGGCTCATACAGGTAAGTAAGGAAGTCTCATCGACTTTCGCAGAACGCTTCTTGGGCGAGATTTGGAAAAAATGGCTGCTCAGATGCTCGAGGATGGAACAGGAGCCCATTAGAAGAAAGCCCTCGAGAGCTGAAGACTATCGCGCAGGGGCAGGTCGTCGTTGTCGTGAAGTTGCCAATAGGGAGCTTTGAGGGTTTGGATGAGCTGGGCGCGGGAGGTCAGTTGTCCGTCGTCGTACTCTTCCCACATGAGCACTTTGTAGGGGAACTGCGGCTCGTAACCGATGATGAGCGATCTGTTGAGGTGCAGGTATTCGATGATGAGGCGGTTCATCTGGGCCGTTTGCTCCAAGCGGATACGCGCCTTCTTGGGCGTGGGCTTGGCATGGTTGAACCTTATGAAGAAGGTGCCCGGCAGCAGATCGATTTCATCCGTGACAAGGGCTTCAGGTTGTATTCGGAGGCGGGTCCAGATTTCATCCTCAAGCATGTCAGGGCGGACGTGAATGTCTTCGTCTCCTTCAGATTCGAAATAGGAAAACTGCCGAAAGCGGTATTTGCCTCCCTCGAAATTGAGTTGGGTGAAAGTATGACCGCACCAATCTTGGGAAGTCGTGGTGGTTTTGAGTGTGTGCGGATATTGGGACAGATCCACGGGGGTGAAAACGCTCTCCATCATGGAGTAATCGTAGATGCCTGTGACGAATCGGCGCAAGTTGTTCAGCTTGAGCACCGACACTTTGTCTTTCCAGTCCTTTTCAGGGTTGTCGAGTTTTACGTGTTTCGACTTGGAAAAGTCTTCGGTCACATAGAGAAGGACGGCCTTGCCCGTGCGCATTTCCCCGTAGCGCATCTGTTGGAGTTCATAGGTGTTGAGCTCGGCCTCGCCACTGTACCAATATTCCTTGAAGGGGTCGATGGAGTTCTTGTTGGTGACCAAAACGGCAGTGGCCTCCGGGGGAGAAATTTGGTGGCAGGCAGTTGTGGAAACGAACAGAAGGGTGGCGGCAATCAGCCAGTTCGAGGGGCAGCATGTGAGGCGTTTCATAGCGGATTTATTGGTTGCTGAGGTCGGCGTTCGACTTTGGCAAAGAATACAGAGGTCCCCCCGGCTTTGTTCAAAGAATTTCTACTTTTGTCGCACATTTAGTGGGGTTGCGAAGGTCTCGTAAGCAGGCTGCAAGTTAGTCATTCGAACAAAAATCCTGCCTTTGCGAATGGCTCGATTTCAATGAACCTCCTGCATAAGACAGTTGCAACTCCGTGGCACGCTGGTAAAGCAAGTTATGAGTTACAGCGACATCCTTCTGAGTCAAGTGGCGGATGTACCCCATCCACTGGCAGGCTCTCCATCTCCTTTTGCTTCCAATACCATGGTAGAAGTCAAGATTTTCTCTGGCACCTGTTCGCGTTATTTGGCCGAAAAGATCGCCGATTATTACGGCCAGCCACTCGGCAATATCGAGGTCAATCGCTTCAGCGACGGCGAAATGCAACCCGTCATCAACGAGTCGGTGCGCGGGGCTTTCGTTTTCCTCATCCAGTCCACCTTTTCGCCTGCAGACAACTTCATGGAGCTTTTGCTCATGATCGACGCTGCCAAACGAGCCTCGGCTGGTTACATCACCGCAGTAATCCCGTATTTCGGCTACGCACGCCAGGATCGCAAGGACAAGCCTCGGGTGCCTATCTCCGCCAAGCTCGTGGCCGATCTGCTGCAGGCCGCCGGTGCCAACCGGGTCATGACCATGGATTTCCACGCCGACCAAATTCAGGGCTTTTTCGACATCCCCGTCGATCACCTCAAGAGCGAGGCTATCTACATACCCTATTTGGCCGAACAACAGCTCGACAACGTCATTTTTGCCTCTCCCGACGTCGGTGGTGTCAAGCGCGCACGCACCTATGCCAAGCATTTCGAGCGCGAGCTGGTGATCTGCGACAAATACCGCAAGCGGGCCAACGAAGTGGCAGGTATGACTGTGATCGGCGACGTAACAGGAGCCGACGTCATCCTGGTCGATGATTTGGTCGATACGGCCGGCACCCTCTGCCGGGCTGCCGACGCCATTTTGAAAAAAGGTGCGCGCAGCGTCCGAGCCATCTGCACCCATCCCGTGCTCTCGGGCAATGCCTACCAAAACATCGAAAATTCCTCGCTCGAGGAGCTCATCGTTTGCGATACCATCCCGCTCAAAAAAGCCTCGCCAAAAATAAAGGTGCTCTCCACTGCCAAACTCTTTGCTCGGGCCATCCGCAACACTCACGAGCATCGCTCCATTTCGGCGCTGTTCATCGATGGGTGAAAATGGGCGAATGCCAAGACGACGCCACTTCATTGCCGGCTGGCAACGACTGGCCCGTGCCTTTTACCAATATCTGGCCCGGCGTGGCTATTTCTCGGAGGCCTCTAACTTCTCGATGAATTTGTTGATGGCCCCGGCCGCCTGCCACAGCTTGTCGTAGTTGATGCTGTAGTAAATGAATTTCCCCTCTCGGCGAGTTTGGACGAGATCGACTTCGCGCAAGATTCGCAAGTGTTGGGAAGTGATGGATTGCTCCAGGTTGAGCGTGTTGTAAATCTTGTTGACGTTGGTTGCTCCGTTTTGGTCGATGAACCGCAGGAGTTTCATTCGGAGAGGATGGGCGAGCGCTCGCAGCACTTCGGTAGACTCTTCCAGCCTATCGGTGTCAATAGTTCCCTTAGCCTTTCTCATAGAAGTTGTTTTAATAGAAGTATGCACAATGCACAATGTGCTGGACAAATATGCGGCAATATGTTATGATTTCAAAACCAATGCGGAAAATTGCCGCAGCACTGTGATTGTCAATTGCTTCGACTAAAACGGTGCCAAATGAAAAAACCCGGAAACTCGTCTTTCCGGGTTTTATTCTTTAAGTGTCTGCTTTTGAAAACGGATAAGCAGCGCTTCGATCATGTGGATTACAATCTGTCGATCGAAAGCCTACTCAAAAAAAGTTGTCGCATTTGCATGGTAGGGGGATGGGCACTCAGGATGCCAGCTCTTCGATGAGGTTGGAAATCTGAGCCAGCCGGTCTTTGTTGAGCGAGTAGTAGATGAATTTGCCTTGGCGCTGGGTGTTGACAACCCCTGCCCTTCGAAGGATGGCCAAATGTTGGGAAGCGACAGATTGCTCCAGGCGGAGCTTGACGTAGATGTCGGTCACTGTGAGACTGCCGTGTTCTTCCAGAAGGGTGATCATGCGCTGGCGGAGCTTGTGGTTGATGGCCCTCAACACCAGCACCGCCTTTCTCAACTCGTTGTAATCGAGTTGAATTTCTTCCTTTCCCTTCTTCAACACGATTGTCTCGCTTTTTTGCTTTCTCATACTTATGCTTTTGACGGTGGTTAAAAAATTGAAAGTCATTGAACTTGAAACTCGCCCTTGAAAGTCCCTTACAAATTAGCGAAATTTCGATACAAGGTTAACCAAGAACTATACCAATCGAATGGGGCAGTTTTTTCGCTAATCTTTAAGCGGGCTGGTTTCGTGGCGAAAATAGAAACAGGATTTCGAAATAAAAAAAAGGGCCAATTTCACGGGAAGCTAATGTGAAAAGGCTTGATAACCTCATTGGTTGTGGGCGCTTATATCTTTTTGCGAGGGGTGGTGATGTGGGGTGGCTTCAGGTACACGGGAACGAAATAGGCGAGATCTTCAAATTTTTTCTGGACGAATGCTTCATGGGCGATGGGTAGGAGGTGGGCAGCGGAGCAGACGAGGTCGAGTACCAGTACGCGCTCGCCCTGATAGACGTGGTGGATCTTGCGGGCTCCATTGCCACAAACGACCAGGCTGGGATATACGTCCAAAAGCGCATCCACCCATTCTGCCGTGAGGATGTGGGGGGCTGGAGCCTGGCGTTCATTTGTTTGCGCATCGAAAACGGCAGCGTAAACCTCCATCCGACGGGCATCGATCATAGGTACGTAGGCAGCTGACGGATCCCCCACCCTTTGCGCTGCCGCATGGGCCAAGCTACGCAGGGTGTCCACCCCGATTAGGGGAATGTCCAATGCATAACAGATTCCTTTGGCCAACGAAACCCCCGACCGCAGTGACGAGTATGAGCCGGGGCCTTTGCTGACGGCCACGGCGTGGAGTTGCTCGAAGCCATAGGCGGCACGACTCAGCGCTGTTTCGATGAGCGGGCTGAGCAGGCGCGAATGGTCGGAGAGGTTGTCGAGCCGCCTTTCTTCAAGGCTGACGAGTTGGCCGTCGGTCGCAACGGCCACCGAACACATTTCCGTGGCAGATTCGATGAGCAGTAGATTGGCCATCCCAGCGGGCGATTTTGGCGGCGAAGGTAGCTCATGCTCGTCGAAGCCGCATTGTTTTACCTTTGCGCCGCCAAACACCAACCCCTCGAACGATGCGCACCCCGTCCCATCGGTATTAGCTACAGCCTGCAACTGCCTACACGGCCTACCGCCGTGTTTTCCCTTTCTTTTTCATTCAACCACCATCAGCATTTTCCCCTACCATGACCGACAAATTGGAAGCCATCAAGCACACATTCCTTTCACTTCAGGAACAGTTGGCCGACCCGGAGATAATCAATGACCAACAGCGCTACGCCCAACTCAACCGCGATTTCGTCCGGCTCAAGGAAATCGTCGAGGCCTACGATACCTGGCTCAAACTGCAACAAGACATCGAGCAGGCGCGGGAACTGGCCGCAGAGAAAGACCCCGAAATCAGGGAAATGGCGAGGCTCGAATTGGAAAGCCTCGAAAGTGAATTGGCCCGTCAGGAAGAACATTTACAGTTGTTACTGATCCCCCGCGACCCCGAAGACGACAAAGACGTCATTTTCGAGATCCGGGCCGGCACCGGGGGCGATGAAGCCAGCCTTTTTGCCGGCGACCTTTTCCGCATGTACACCCGCTATTTCGACAGCAAAGGCTGGCGCTACGAAGTGCTGTCCGAGAGCCCCGGCACGGTGGGTGGTTACAAAGAAATTACCATGGAGGTTAGCGGAGACGGGGTCTATGGCAGGCTCAAGTTTGAATCGGGCGTCCACCGGGTGCAACGAGTTCCCGAAACGGAGTCCAAAGGCAGGGTGCACACTTCCGCTGCCACCGTAGCGGTCATGCCCAAAATGCAGATGGAAGACGTGGACATCAAGCGATCCGATCTCAGAATCGACACTTTCCGCTCCAGCGGCGCCGGCGGCCAACACGTCAACAAAACCGAGTCGGGCGTCCGCATCACCCATATCCCAACCGGCATCGTCGTCGAATGCACCGAGGGACGTTCCCAACACTCCAACCGTGAAATCGCAGAGCAGCGCCTTTATCAAAAGGTGTATCAAATGCAGAAAGAAAAACTGAGCTCCGAAATCGCTGCGCGGCGCAAGTCCCTCGTGGGTTCAGGCGACCGCTCCGAAAAAATCCGCACCTACAATTTTCCGCAAAACCGCCTCACCGACCACCGCATCGACCTGACCCTCTACAACCTCGACCAGATACTCGAAGGCGACCTCGACAAGGTCATCGAAGCCTTGCTCATTGCCGACAATGCAGAAAAAATGAAAGACCTCGACTGAGCGCACCCGGGTGCCGCCTTACATCCATGTTTGCGCAGTGGGGCGCATGTCGTCGGGGGAATTTTCAATCGAGCCTGATGTTCAGTTTCTGCCCCAACTTCCTGAAGGTTTCCTCCCATTCTTTACTCGCATACACCCACTGTCCTTTGCGGTAACCTTCCGTCATCTGGTAGTATAGGTTTTGGCTTTTCCAGAGCTCAGGGCGGATGCCCAGTTTTTCCAGTGAGTCCAGGATGTTGATCAGGGCGGTCAGGTGGCTCAGTCCCGACAAGTCGGCTTCCACATTTTTGAGTTCTTCGAAAATGCGTTCGCCAGCGGCCAGGCTGATGCTGTCGGGGTCGGTCAGGCTCAGCTGCCAACGTTCGAACTCGAGGGCCAGCGTTTGCAGGCGTCTGATGCTGAGGCTGCCGTTTCTGAAAAAGAGGTACAGGTCCCTGTTCACGATGTATTGGGCGATGCTCTTCCAGCCCTCGGGCACGGGAATGTTGCTCATCTGCATGCCCATCATGAGCTGGTAGTTGTCTTCGTAGTAGTCTCGGATGACGGTTTCTACCGGCGGCAAGCTGCGCTCCATGATGAGGTGGAGGAACTTGCGTTTTTCGTCTTTGAACAGGTGCCGGAAGGAAAACTTCACTGGCCCGAAATCATGGATGAGGTTGATGGCATCGCCTAAGTTGGACTGCCGGAAAGCCTCGCTGATACTTTTCTGCTGGTTTTCGAAGCTGCTTTGAGACAGGCTGGTGTGGATGGCTCCGAAGATGTTCTGTTGGCCCAGGTAGAGCACGGCAAAGCTGAACGACTTTTCCGACCAGGTCAGGTCCGACACGAGGCGAGTGCGGCCGAAAGCGAGTCGTTGAAAGCCAGCGTGCACCCGTTCGAAAACCTCGTTGTGGACGGTGTAGTGTAGAAAATGGTCTTTCTCCTCGTAGTCTTCGAAAATCGAGGAGGCGGCGTAGTGCATACCTACGCGGGTAAGGCTCATCTCGGCAGGCAAGACGAATTTGTTGAACACTTCGGCCCCATCCGCATAGATGTTGCTGGGAACGGCCTTCAGTTTCTCGACGAATTCCGGTTCGAGGTCGAGGCCCGTTTCGGAGTGGGCATGTCGGATGGCGCGCAGGGCGTACTGCAGCACCTGTGTAGTTTCGATGCCCGACACTTCTGCGAAAAACCAGGCACAACTCGTGTACATGAGCATGCTGTGCCGCTGCATTTCCAGCATGCGCAGGGCGGTGGTGGCAGCGCGGCCTTCGAGTGGGATTTTGCCGTGTTGTTTCAAAAACCGCCGGATATTGGCCGGCGAGCGGTCGAGCACCACGTCGATGTAATCGTTGCGGGCCTCCCAGATATCTTCGAACAAAGGGCTGGCTTTTTCTTCGAAAATTTCCCTCAGCCTGTCGCGCAGCCAGTCGAGGGCTTGGCGCAACGGAGCCCGCCAGGCCTGGTTCCAGCCGGGGCGGCTGCCCGTGGTACAGCCGCAATCCGAGCGCCAACGCTCCACACCATGAACACAGCTCCACGAAGAAGGCTCGTGGATGGTCACCTCGTATTGAGGCGGGTACAGCTCCAGGAAATGGGCGTAGTTGGTGATGGTTGCCAGCTCGTTGGATCTGATGTAGTCGATGCAAGAAGCCAGGGCCATTTCGCCGAAGCGGTGGTGATGGCCGTAGCTCTCCCCATCGGTGGCGATGTGCGACAATTCCGGCGCGTCATCGGCGGAGAAGACGTTACACAGGCGTTTGGCAAATGCCGTTCCGTCGTTGAGGATGCCCTCGAATGCGACGGCCTTGGCATTTTGACCATCGTAGAAAAACAGGTCGATGGTTTTTCCCGAGGGGAGGTTGCAGCGGTAGGGGCGGCGGGGATCCACGTTTTCCTGTAGCGGCGTCCAGTCGGCATGGCCCATGCGACGAAATGCCTTTGCCTGCCGCGGCGCCAAAATGGTGAACCGGATGCCGAAGCGGGCCAACACCTCCAGGGTGGGCACGTCCACGGCCGTTTCGGGGAGCCACATGCCCTCGGGTTTGCGGCGGAACCGGTGCTCGAAGTCGGCGATGCCCCAGCGCACCTGGGTCACCTTGTCGAGTTCGTCGGCGAGGGGCAAAATCATGTGGTTGTATGCCTGGGCCAGTGCGTTTCCGTGGCCGGCATTGGCCAGGGCACTTTGTGCATCGGCGGCGAGGATGGCGGAATAGGTGTCGGGATCGGCCTGCTCGAGCCATTCCAGCAGGGTAGGGCCAAAGTTGAAACTTATGTCGGTGTAGTTGTTGGCGATTTTGCGAATCGACTGATGCTCGTCGAGAATGCGGGCGGCGGTGTTGGGAGCGTAGCACTCGAAGTTGATGCGCTCGTTCCAGTCGTGGAAGGGGGCCGCACTCTCTTGCAGCTCTATTACCTCGAGCCAGGCGTTTTCACGGGGCGGTTGGTAAAAGTGTCCGTGTATGCAAACGTATTTGTTCGAGGCCATGCCAATCTTTTTTGAGTGGAGCGCCAATGTTATGCGCTACGAGCAGGACCATGCAAACAGGGCAGCGCCATTCAGCGATGCATGGCCCGAGCACAAATGTAAAGGTTGTGGCTGCTGGGCGCACTGCCATGAGAGGGTAGGATGAGAATTAGTGGGGCGCTGCCTGGTGCGGTGTGCGGCGAACTCGCACCGAAAAGCGTCAATAGCCTTGGCAACGGGCAGTCGGCTCGTGCTTTTGAAGCCTGGGAACTTTTTGCCCCAATCCCGGGCACTTGGCGTACCGGTCCATGAAATGGGATGTGAAATCTTTGAGGCAGGTGGTTGGATTTGGTGGCTATTCTCCGTTCGCGCAAGCGGATTTCGAATCGAGCCGATGGCGGTGAATGGGTTACATTTGTTCAAACAACCATTCACCCCACAAATCGAGCGACATGTATTCCTATACCTATGGCGGCAAGCAAGGCACCACCTATGCCCTGGTGGAAGCCCGCGACCTGGTGGTGGTGCGCACCCGCGAGGCGGCGCCCCTGTCCCAGCTGACCCTTTCGAGTACGGCCCGCGAACTGGTTCCTGCGTTGTTGCCCGTGGCCGCGTTTCCCGAGGCCAACGTGACGGTGTACAAGTGCGTGCCCGGTGAGGCAGGCAGTGCCGTGGGCATGCGCAATGCCGTGCGGCGGGTGCTCGGCCAGGAAGCACAAGTGCGTTTCGCCGGGCGCGTGCTCAAAGACCCGCTCAGCGGCGCCATCGTGGTGTACACTGAAAACCTCTACGTCCAATTCGACCCGGACGTATCGTCGCGGCGTTGCCAGGCCATTTTGAGCAACTACAAACTGCGCATCAAGGAGGGACTCACCTTTGCGCCCAACGCCTTTTTCGTCGAGGCCCACGAGGGCATCGGCCTGCGTGTTTTCAAACTGGCAGCCGAGCTCCTGTCGATGCCAGAGGTGCTCTACTGCCACCCCGAGCTGGTGCGCGAGCGCAAGTACAAGTTCGTCCACCCCATGCAGTGGCACCTGAAAACGACCACCATCAACGGCATGCGTATCGAGGCTCACGCCCATGTCGAAGAAGCATGGGCACTCACCCAGGGGCAGGGCATCACCATCGCCATCCTCGACGACGGCGTCGACATCGACCACCCCGACTTTGCTGGCCCAGGCAAGGTGGTGGCTCCCCGCGACACCATCCTCAACAGCGACGACCCACGCCCCAAACACGCAGCCGAACGCCATGGCACCGCTTGCGCCGGCGTGGCCTGTGCCAACGGAACGGGCAAGGCCTTTGGGGTGGCTCCCCAGGCTCGCCTCATGCCCATTCGCATCGGCAGCATCGGGTCCATTTCCGAAGCCAAGGCTTTCCAATGGGCCGCCGACCACGGCGCCGACGTCATTTCCTGTTCCTGGGGGCCAGAAGACGGGGCCTGGTGGAACCCCAACGACCCCATGCACTTTTCACAGGCTCGCCTGCCCGACTCGGCAAGGGCAGCCATCGAATATGCCGTAAAAAATGGAAGGGGAGGGAAAGGTTGTGTCATTACCTGGGCCGCTGGCAATGGCAACGAGGACGTCAGGTTCGACGAATATGCCAGCCATCCGAAGGTGATAGCCGTTGCAGCCTGCAACGACAGAGGCAAGCGCAGCGTGTATTCCGATTTTGGCGAGGCCGTTTGGTGTTGTTTCCCCAGCAGCGATTTCGAAATGCCCGAATTCAACCACCCCAAACCACTTACCCCTGGCATCTGGACAACCGACCGCAGAGGACAAAAAGGGTACAATTTCGGAGGGGTCAACGCCGAAAACCTCATTGGCGACATCGACGGCAACTACACGGCAACATTCGGAGGCACTTCCAGTGCCTGCCCTGGTGTAGCAGGGGTGGTGGCCCTGATGCTCAGCGTCAACGGCGACCTCACCTGGCAACAAGTCAAAGACCTCATCCGCCATTCCTGCGACCGCATCGATGATGAAATGGGTCACTACGACGCCTCGGGCCACAGCCCCTTCTACGGATACGGCCGCATCAACGCCGTCAAAGCTGTCAAAAACGCACTCGCGCTGAAACCCGCCTCCATCCCCGCAGTGGAGTTCAGCATCAAGGGCACCGCCGTGTTTCATCGGCGCAAACAAGTGCTCGCCGCCGACGGCTCAGCCGGCTCGTTCGAAAAAGCCCAGCGACTCCTCGGCATCCAGCTGGAACTTTCCCCGCCCCACAACGACCTCCACTTGTGCTATCAAGCCATGGTCAGGGGGCTAGGCCCCTCTGAGCCTGGACGCGATGGCACATTCTCCGGTACGTCTGACCGCCGGCGCTCACTCACAGGCCTGCGCGCCTGGCTCGAGGGCCCATTGGCTGCACATTATGACCTCGTCTGTGAGGTGCGCACGCGGGGTTCTCACAATTGGATGAATGTCGTCAATGGAGCCTGGGCCGGCAGCGATTCTCCGAAAAGAGGTGCCTCTATCGAGGCGGTGAGGCTGCGCATCGAAAAAAAGCCCTGAGCGCGTTTGTGACGGTCGATTAGAGCCCTGGAACCGGTAGTGAGTTCCTGGAAATCAGAGAGCGGGGCGCCCAACTACTTTTACCCCCAGCGCCTTGCTCGGTGGGCTCACGGCTTCAACCTTGAAAGGGTGTCCACCAGTAAATCGACCTCTGCCTCGGTGTTGTAGTAATGGGGTGAAATGCGCAAGGCCCAGCTGACTCCTTTTTCGTCGAAGTCGATGACCGCATTGTGGCGACCCTGGGTGCTGTGGTTGATTCCGGCTGCATGCAGGGTATCGACGATGGTTTGCTTGTCCCAGTGAGTCGCTGTGCAAGTGACGATGCCGCAAAGCTGCTGCCCTTTGTCGAGTACGCGCACACCGGGCAGCTGACGCAAGCGGTTGCGGGTATAGTTGGCCAGGGCTGCCACGCGCGCTGCGATGGGTTCCAGGCCCAGCTTCAGTGCATAATCGATGGCTGCCGCGCTGCCCAGCACCAGTTCGAAAGGCTTTTCAAAGTATTCGTATCGGATGGCCGTATCGGCGAGGCGGTACGCATCGGGTGCCGTCCACTGGGCGCCGTGTAGATCTGGGAACAAGGGCTCGAGTCCTGCCTCGAGGGCCCTGTCGGAGACATACAAAAATCCGGCTCCCCGGGGCCCCCTCATGAACTTGCGCATGGTCGCGCTGAGAAAATCACATCCAATGGTCTGCACGTCGAGGGGCAATTGCCCTGCCGACTGGCAGGCGTCCACCAGGTACCAGCAATCGTACTGACGGCAGAGTTGGCCAATGGTCTCTACCGGCTGTATGAGTCCCGAATTGGTCGGCACGTGCGTGACCGATACGGCCCGTGGCTTGTGGCGCCGTAGCAATTCTTCCACTGAATCGACGTCCACGCCACCCTCAGGCCGCTTGGCAGCTCGATACACCTGAACGCCGAACCGCTTTCGCAAAACCATGAAGGCGATGTGGTTGGACACGTAGTCGTCGTCGGTGGTGACGAGGGAATCGCCGGCTTGGAAAGGGATAGACGACAAAGCCTTGTTGAACGCGTCGGTGGCGCTGGCGGCGAAGGCCATGTTGCGCGGGTGGCCTCCCACCAGCCTGGCAGCCAAGCGGTAAAACCTGTTGATGTCGCCGGCACGGGCAGCCATGGTCTCATAGCCTCCGCACACGTGTTCCTCGCGGCGATAGTCCTCTATGGCCTCGATGACGGGCCTGGGGGGCAAACTTGCCCCGGCATTGTTCAGGTGAACGACATGGGCACAGCCAGGCGTGTCGGCTCGCAGCGCTTCGATGGGGGGTAGTGGATTCATGCGGTGCGTATTTTCTACGGTTGATGGAGAAGGTTGAATGGGTGCCTGCAAAAAACTCACTTTGTTTCGAGATGGCCGGAGCTGGCAGCCTGCACCCTGGCCGGAGTCCGTCAATTCGTCTTGCCCAAGGTAGCTTGGCTGCTCGCCGACTACCCTTCACAGCAAAATCAGAGGCTAACTTCCAAATGGAAAAAGGGCCTTGCAATGACTTCTGGCATCGCAAGGCCCTTTTTTCTACAGCCTCCTCTCGACTTCAACCCAAGTATTTGAAGTTGTACCGGTACAGATAGACCAGCAAGAGGATGAATGCAATGGTATAGATGATGAGCCACATGACGAAACGGCCCTTCTTACCTACGTTTTCGATGTGATCTGCCATGTCGAAAATTTTGTTGAAATGGTTTTTGAAAAGCAGGCCCAAAAGTAAGGCAGGTGGGTTGGTTTGCAAAACCGAGCGAATTATCAATTGCCGGCCATGTGGAGAAAATCAGTCGGGAGCGGGTAGGGCAGGATGTTCGTCAGCGGTATGCACGTGGGCTGGAAGCTCCCGTCCAAAATGACACATCGTTTCGTAACGCGCTTCTAATGAAAGAGTGAACTCCAGTTTACATGGCGTGGACACCTTTGCCCCGTTGAAACGATGTTCCCTGATCTGCACGTCATTTGACGCCTTTCCTTTACCAGATGTCGCTCCTGGATGCAGGCTGCAGCCGCCAGGCTCAGGCCTGTATCTTTTTTTCACCAAGTTTGCCTTTTTTGAAGTCGGGTATGTGTATGAGCTGTGAGCAGAGGCGGAAGTCGTCTTCTACATTGGAGGCGATGACGATGGTGCGGCCGGTGCGAAAGCGTTCGGCAAGCTGGTGGAACCAGTGGATACCATCTGTGTCGAGGTTGGACGTGGGCTCGTCGAGGAGCAACACGCTGCTGGACGTGCAAAAGGCCAGGGCCAGGCGCAAGCGCTGTTTCATGCCAGAGGAAAAAAATCGGATTTCCTTGTGGCGGGCGTCTTCCAATTTCGCTATCTCGAGGAATGAGTCGGCGTCGATGCCTGGGATGAACGGCCGGAGCCGCCGGTGAAAGGCGATGAGTTCCGAGGGCGTAAAGATTTCGATGAGGTCCATCCAGGGGGCTGCCAAGCTCACGTGTCGGTACACTTCGTCTTTTGGAACGGGTTTGTCGTCGTAGCTGAAGGTGACCTTTCCTTCGCTTGGGCTCAGCTGTCCGCTGATGATGCGCAGCAGGGTGGTTTTGCCACAGCCGTTGGGGCCAGAGATGGCAAGGGCACTTCCCAGAGGGATGTGGAGGGTGAGCTCGCGGAAGATCCACTCGTACAAATAGCGCTTGCCAACCTTGTCGAAAGCAACGTCCATCGGGGGCAAACTTATCGGCGGCTGCTCATTTGTTGGAAGCCACGCATCAGACCTCGATCCGCCTTGCGAATGAAATCGAGGATGTAGTCACGCTCGGGCGTGGCATCGATATCGGTTTCGATGATTTCCACGGCTTGGGAGGTGTTGTATCCCTTCACGAAGAGGATCCGGTAGATGTTTTGGATGTGGTGGATCTGTTCCGTGGTGAAGCCTCGGCGGCGCAGGCCTACGGAATTGACGCCGGCGTAGGAAAGTGGCTCTCTGGCTGCTTTGACGAAGGGTGGCACGTCTTTGCGCACCAGCGATCCGCCGCCAATGAAGGCATGGGCACCAATTTTGACGAACTGATGCACGGCCGTCAGGCCGCCGAGGATGGCGTAATCGTCGATTTCGATGTGACCTGCGAGGGTGACCCCGTTGGCGAGCACGCAATGCTTGCGTATGTGGCAATCGTGGGCCACGTGCACATAGGCCATCAGCAGGGTACCCTTGCCGATGGTGGTGCGATGGCTGGCTTTGGTGCCGCGGTTGAGGGTACAGTATTCGCGCACGATGACCTCGTCGCCCAATTCGACGGTGCTGTACTCACCGTTGAATTTGAGGTCTTGGGGAATGGCACCGATGACGGCACCAGGGAAGATCTTGCAGTTGCGGCCGATGCGCGAACCATCCATGATAGTGACGTGGGGGCCAATCCAGGTGCCATCGCCAATGACGACGTCGGCACCGATGGTGGTAAATGGTTCGATGGTGACGTTTTGGCCAATTTGGGCGTCGGGATGGATGAAAGAGAAAGGGTGATGCTGACCGTTGGGTTGGGTGTGTGTGACTGGTTTGTCGGTGGTAAATTTCATCGCAGAGGTTTGATGTGTTGTATTTGGTGAGAGTACGAAACAGGGCCCGGCTGCCTGGGCTTGAAGTTGATACGGTAATCGGATTGGGAGGGGCAGTCCAGGTCTCGAGCCGTTAACGGCTCTTTAACTATGGCCCCTTGGTTTTATTGCCTGCTATTTTGGAAAAAAAGTGAAACTGCAAGCCACTGGCATTATGCGCATTTAAAAGGCTGTGTCTGAGAGGGCTAAGAGTTGTCAGCGAGCACTCTTGCCGTCTCTTTTTCGGGTTGTCGCCGGATGATCTGGGCAGTGAGGATGCCCTCAGAGGCGATCTTGTTGCCGACGTATGCGGTGCCTTTCATCTGGACGATGCCGCGCCTTATGGGCTCGATGAGTTCCATTTTGAGCAGGAGCGTATCGCCAGGTACGACCTTGTTTCGAAACCTGACCCCATCGACTTTGAGGAAATAGGTATCCCATTCTCCAGGTGAACCCACCTTGCTCAGGGCCAGGATGCCGCCCGTCTGGGCCAGGGCTTCCAATTGAAGCACGCCGGGAAAGACCGGATTGCCCGGGAAATGCCCCTGAAAGAACGCCTCGTTGAACGTGACGTTTTTGACTCCCACCACGTGGTTTTCCCCGAGCTCTATGATTTTGTCCACGAGCAAGAAGGGGAAGCGGTGTGGCAGGAAAGCTGCGATTTCCGTGGAGGTGTAGATGGGTTCGGCATTGGGATCGTACACGGGTACGTCCTTGAGTTTCTTCTGTTCCATAACAGCTTGTTTGAGCAGGCGGGCAAAAGCGATGTTTGCCGAATGACCGGGTTTGGTAGCCACGATCTTGGCCTTGAGATGCAGGCCCGTCAGAGCCAGATCACCCAGCACGTCGAGCAGTTTGTGCCGGGCGGGTTCATTGTTGAAGAGCAGTTCGGTGGTATTGAGAATGCCCTCTTTTTCGATGCGCACGCTGGGGCGCCCGAGCTTGGCGGCTAAGCGTTCCAGTTCAGCCTCATCCATGAGTCGATCCACGATGACGATGGCGTTGCTCAGATCGCCCCCCTTGATGAGGTTGTGATCTACGAGGTATTCCAACTCATGCAAGAAGACGAAGGTTCGGCAGGGAGCGATTTGCGTGCAGTAGTCTTCCATCGCCGTCAGGCTGGCATACTGCTGGCCAAGGACGCGGGAGTTGAAGTCGATCAGGGTAGTGATTTCGAAGTTGTCGGCGGGCAGGGCAATGAGTTCGGCGCCGGTATCGGGGTCGGCATAGCGCACTGGTGCTTTCAGGGTGACTACTTCGCGAGGGGCGTCGAGACGCTCGATGCCAGCCGCGCTGATGAGGCGCACGAAGCCGATGGCGCTGCCGTCGAGGATGGGCACTTCGGGGCCATCGAGTTCGACGAGGCAATTGTCCACACCCATGCCGAACAGGGCCGACATCAGGTGCTCTACGGTGTGCACCACGGCATCCCCCTGGCGGAGCGTAGTGCCTCGCAGGGTGGATACTACTCGACTGACGTCTGCCTTGACTTCAGGCTTGCCAGGAAGGTCAACCCGGCGGAAGGCAATGCCATGGTTGGCGGGGGCCGGATGCAGGGTCAGTGAGACCTTCGCCCCTGTGTGCAGGCCGATGCCTTCGAGGCTTCGGGGAGTCCGGATGGTGCACTGGTTCATGGTTGTGAATTATCTGATGAAGAGGTGGCGTCGTTCAATTTTTTCTCCAGGGCCAGCAGTCTTTTGAACAATTCGGGCAATCGTTTGAACAGCGCATAAGAGCGCAAGTATTGGCCGTAGGGCAGGGCCGGCGAGCCATACACGGCCGTGCCGGGTGTGTCTATGGAAGAAGCCACGCCGCTCTGCGCTTGTACGCTGGTTTTATCGGCCACGTGGATATGGCCGACGAAACCACTTTGACCTCCTATGCGACAGTGGTTGCCGATGCGGGTGCTTCCTGCGAAGCCCGCTTGGGCAGCCACGGCCGTGTGGGCGCCGATTTCCACGTTGTGAGCCACCATGACGAGGTTGTCGAGTTTGGCTCCGCGTCGGATGATGGTTGCATCCATGGTTGCGCGATCGATGGTTGTATTGGCGCCGATCTCGACGTCGTCCTCGATAAGGACCTTTCCAATCTGAGGTATTTTGCGGTAGCTGCCATCGGGCTGAAGGGCATAACCGAAGCCGTCGCTCCCGATCACGGCATTTGCGTGGATGATGCAGTTGTCGCCGATCTCTACGTCCCGGTAGATGCGCACGCCAGGGTAAATGAGGCAATTGCGGCCGATGCGTACGTTTTCCCCGACGTACACCTGGGCTACCAGCTGGGTGCCTTCGCCGATGTATGCTCCGGCTTCGATTACGCAAAACTCGCCGACGCAGGCTCCAGCTTCCACCTTGGCCTGTGGGTGTACACTCGACCGCTCGGAGATGCCCGCCTTGCCGTTGGAAGGGCGGGCATCGAAGTGCTGGAGCAACTGGCGCACGGCTTCGTACACGTCGGGCACGCGGATGATGGCACGGGCTGCCACGGGTTGGGTAGGGTGGAAATCGCGACCGGCGATGAGCACGGCCGACGGCACTTCGTAGGCGTAATGCTCGTAGCGCGGATTGGCCAAAAAAGTAAGGGTCTCTTCGCCCCCTTCTTCGATCTTGCCGGGGCGACTGACGAACACCTCGGCATCGCCTTCGATGGTGCCTCCCAATAGTTGTGCTATTTCCCTGGCTGCTATTCGCATGCGGCAAAGATAGGCAGGGCCTCCCAGTTGAAATGTTGACCATTTTGCTTTTTTGGTCAGCCCTCCTTCATCGACAATCCTAAATCGGCACCCTGTACCTTTGCCCCTCTTTTCCATTAACCCCGGGCGGAGCCCAAACCGCCCGCCAACGCCCCCAAACCCGTGAATAAACTCCGCATAGGAACGCGTGGCAGCGCCCTGGCTCTGTGGCAGGCAAACTACACCGCTGGCCTGCTCCAGGCCGTCGGCATCGAAACCGAACTGGTGACCATCAAAACCAAAGGCGACCAGGTGCAGCACCTGAGTTTCGACAAAATCGAAGGCAAGGGCTTTTTCACCAAAGAAATCGAGGAAGCATTGCTGCGCGGCGAGGTGGACATGGCGGTGCATTCCATGAAGGACCTGCCCACCGAGCAACCCGAGGGCCTCGTGCTGGCGGGGGTCTCCGAACGTGAAAACCCCGCTGATTGGCTCCTCATCAGGAAAGCGCGCGCAGAGAAAGGCTCGCTTTTCAAGCTCCCCCAAGGGGCTGTGGTAGGTACTTCATCGGCCAGGCGCAAGGCGCAATTGCTCCATTTCCGGCCCGACGTGCAACTCAGGGACATCCGCGGCAACGTCCCTACCCGGCTGGACAAACTGCGCCGCGGCGACTTCGATGCGATCGTACTTGCTGCCGCCGGCCTTGGACGTCTGCAGCTCTCCCTCGACGATTTGGAGGTGATCGCCTTCGACCCGCGGGAATTCATCCCGGCTCCTGCCCAGGGGGTGCTAGCCTGGCAATGCCGTGCCGAGGACATCGAAACGCGCCGCATCCTGCAGCGCATCCACCAAGCCGAGGTAGCCGCTTGCACCAACGTGGAAAGGAGGGTGTTGCAGCTCATCGGTGGTGGGTGCCATGCGCCCGTTGGCGTTTGGTGCATGAAGGACCGCTACGGTTTTTACCATGCCTGGGCCGCATGGGCCAAAGCCTGGGACGCTCCCCTGCGGCACGCCCGCCTCTCCCAAGCTACCCATTTCAGAATGGCGGAAAAACTGGTGGAAATGTTGGCAAAGGGTTGACTCCGCACGTGGCTCACCTGGCTTTTCTGTCTGTCATCGCCATGTTCCGATGGCCTATTTCCGCCAGGAGGACTGGAGTGCCTCGAGGAGTTCCTGGGCTTTGGCGCTATAGGCATTGGAGGTGTCGCGAGCCAATACAGGGAGGATCTTTAGCATCTTGTCGTCGGGGATTTTGCCGGCGGCAAAGTCGCTCAACAGGGCCGACCATTGGGCATTTTCGAGGTAGAGCTGCCGGGTGAGGGGGTCGAGTGCTTGCCGGTTGTTTTCCACCGAGGTGATGAAAGCCTTGAATGCTTCCGAAGCTTCCTCGTATTTGCCTTGGCGGAACAGTTCGTGGGCCTGTTCGAAAGATTGGAGCAGGGCTTGTCCTTTTTCATCGCTTGCTCCCATGGTATTGGAGCTCGGCAGTGGCACGTACATGCGGTGGGCCAATTTTTCATTGGTGTATTGGCCAGACTGATAGACCCAGAATGCGGCTACGAGCAGCAGCATGACGGCGGCCGCCGCAGCCAGTCGGATGAACAGAGGACGCAGGTTACGACGGGCGGGGCGCTGGGTGGATTTGCGTTTCTTCGAGGTTGCGGTTTTCTTGCTTTTCATCGATTTGGGTTGTTTGTCGCGGGTTTGACGGGACGAGGAGCTGGCGGCCCAACGGGCCACGTCCGAGGCGAAGTTTTCTTCCCGAAGCCCTTCGAATCCCTGGAAAATCTTTTGATAGGCTTCTACTTCCTGGCGAAGCTTCTCATCACGGGCCATCTCGGCTTCAAAGGCTTGGCGGGTAGCTTCATCCATCTGGCCGGTGAGCCAGGCCTCGATGTATTCGATATTGTGGAACGGTTTCATTGGTCGCTTTTGAGTGGGTGAATAGTACAGATAGCATGTGGTTCTTGGGGTATGCGCCTTCAGGTGTCGGGCAGCAGCTTGCGTATGCGTTTGAGGCAATCGTGCTTGCGTTTTCGGAATGCTTCCGGGCTGGGAATCTGCATGAGTCGGCAAACCTCTTCCTGGGTTTTTTCCTCGATGAAGACCAGCCTGAGGAATTCGCTGCACATGCCACCGAGGCGCTCGAGCAGGCTGCGCACCAGTGCTGTGTTGTGTTGCTGTTCGACCTTTTGCTCGAACCAGTAGTCGGGCAGCTCTGGCAGCTTTGGGGGGAAGTTGAGCGGGTTGCGGTGTTGCTGGCGACAGAGGTTTTTGGCGATGCCGAACAGGTAGGTTCGAAGGCTGCTTCGCAGGGGTGGTTGGAGGCGTGCCGACCGAATATTGCGGTGTAACAACACCACGGCTTCCTGGTACATGGATTCGGCGAGCTCTTCATCCACCCTGCCGTAATTTTTTACGAAACCTTTGAAAGCCTCTCTGTGCTCGTGAAAAAACTCCTCCCAGGCTTTGCGATTGCCCATTTGCAATTGCCTCAACACGCTCTCATCTTTCCCGTAGTTGCTCATTGATGTATGGGTTGTGGGCACCGTTACCGTTCTGGCGGGTAAAGTTGCATTTTTTCCCGTTGCTTCCTGAAGAGGTACCGTTGGGCCTCTCACTATGGCGGCAGTCGTATTTTTGGGCCAAAATTTCCACATGACGATGAACACGCAGCGTTCGAGGGCCCATGAATCCCGAGCCGCCATCCAGCAGCTTTACATATCGATGCGCCACTTATTCATCCGTGGCAGTTACAAGCCGCTGGGGGTGAGTGGGGAGGCCATGATAGAGGCGCTCAAAAAACTCAGCCCTGAAATTTATGGTGACATCAACGACCCCGAGCGGGTGGAACTCAATGGATTGCACTACATCTTCCAGCGCTTGCCACAGGGCATCGAGGAGTGCCGCTACATCCGGCTGATTACTCGCGAAGGGTTTGAGCACAGCGAGTTCCAGCCCATCGTTCCGCTCAAGCGCCGTCGCAATTGCTACCGCATCGACCAGGAGCAGATGTTCGTGGAAATGACCAATGGCCGGGGCGACATCTACGACATCCTGACCCATCTCACATTCATGTACATCGAGTCAGAGAAAATTCGACGCAATGCCCTCGACCAGAAGGGGCGCAAAAAGCGCGACTGGCTCAACTTGGAGAAAATCATCCAACTCGAACAGGCTGGCAAGGAGTTCGACCGGGAAGTGGCATCCACCTACCTGAGCACCATCATCGGGCGGACCTTCGCCGAAACCATGGAAGCCGTGCGCCGCTTCGAAGCCACGCCCAAAGTCAACAGCCTTTTTCACATCATTTATTGGATGGGCAGGCTGGCCATCGAGGAAGCGCTCGAAAAGAACGACCGCGAAATCAGCTTCTCCACCGCGCTGCGCGAGCGCATCGGCCACCACGTCTATGGAGAGCGCTGGGCCAACCAGATCAAGAGTCTCATGTGGCGCAAAAAATGGTTCGACAGGCCCTTGCACATCATCAGCTCCAACCCACACAGCGTCATGAATTCCCTCTTTGCCGTGGCCGCCTTGAAGGAGCAAACCAGTGGAGGCTCCGTCGAGGAAATGGCGCGCATGCTCAGCCACGAGGAAAACGCCGAACTTCGCCGCCAGGTGGAGGAGTTCGCCTCCCAGCATGGCATGGAACAGCTCACCGATACCAGCGGCACCAATCTCCTGGTGCAACTCTTCGACCTGGCAGCCATACCCCCCGATGTACTCCCCGATGAAATTCATTGGGACCTCGACTACATCCGACACGAAAAACCCATCCTGCTGGTCATGGACTACGCCTTCGGCGAGCAGGCCTTCGAGGTCATGGACGAGCTGCTAAAGCCCTTTCTGATCGACGGCAAGCGCATACGCATGCCTGTCGTTTCCATCTCCATCATGGGCAAGGCTGGCATCCTCGAAGGGAAAAAAGGCGACATCATGGTGCCTACGGCCCATGTCTTCGAAGGTACGGCCGACAATTATCCCATCGACAACGACTTCACCAGCGAGGATTTTACCGGCCACGGCCTCGACGTATTCCAGGGCACCATGATCACCGTATTAGGCACTTCGCTGCAGAACAAGGACATCCTCAATTATTTCCTCAAATCTTCCTGGCGCGCCATTGGCCTCGAAATGGAGGGCGCCCATTACCAAAAAGCCATCCAGGCCGCCTCGCGCATCCGATCCAGCATCAACCCCCACGTCATTACCCGTTACGCCTACTACGCCTCCGACAACCCACTCGTGACCGGCCACACACTCGCCTCGGGCAGCTTGGGAGAGGAAGGAGTCAAGCCCACCTACCTCATCACCCTCAAAATCCTCAATCGCATCGGCCAGCCGCATCCGTTCAAGAAGCCGATGCCCGAACTGGCCACCCATGAGGACTGAATCACCGCGGACACCTTTTTCCAGTGGGGCGTGTCGGGGAAGCGGGAATCATTTTGGTGCCAACTACGTAGCGTTCATGTGAAAGGTGATGCTGCGCACTCTCCGCTTTCGTCCAACGCATCCAGCATCGATGCAGTAAACCAACAGCCATCCGAGTGAAATTCGAGGACTTCCAAAGCGCAAAAAAGGTGAGTATGTGGATAGGAGCAGGCCTGGTGCTGCTCGCCATACCAGCCCTGTTGCTCAACCTCGGCCTGCTTCCCCTGAGCGACGACGAGGGCATCCGCGCCACGGTGGCCCTCGAGATGCTCGCCAGTGGCGATTTCCTCACCCCCCGGCTGTTCGACGAGTTGTATCTCAACAAACCGCCCCTGTTCAACTGGCTCCTGGCAGGCTGGTTCGTGCTCTTGGGCTCCAGCAGTGAATTCGCCGCCCGTTCCTTTACGGTGCTGGCTTTGGCGGTGTTCGTCTGGTACATCTACCGCCAAAATCGAAAACATCTCTACACCGATGGAGATGCCTTTCAGGCCTGGTTGCCGGCATTGGCTTTTCTCACGTGTGGCCGCGTCCTCTTTTGGGACAGTATGCTGGCACTGATCGACATCACGTTTTCACTGGTCATCTACGTTCTGTTCGTGCATGTGCACGCCAATGGTTCGAGGCAACGGTGGGGTTGGCTCTTTGCAGGCGCTTACGCCTTGGCAGCTGCAGGCTTCATGCTCAAGGGGCTGCCCGCCGTGGTATTCTTGGGGTTGACTCTGCTGACATGGTTTGCATGGCAAAAGCGCTGGAGCCCGTTTTTCAGCCGGGCACACCTGCTGGGCAGCCTGTGCCTCGTCCTTCCCCTCGCTGCGTATTACGGTTTCTATTTGCAGGCAAACGGTGGGGTGGGCATCTTCGAAACGCTCTTTCACGAATCCGCCAAGCGCACTTTCGCCGCGCACGGGATGGCTGATGCACTGCTCCACTTTTTTACTTTCCCTTTCGAAGTCATTTACCACTTCCTGCCCTGGACGCTACTGGTGGTTTTTCTTTTTTTGAAAAAAAGCTGGCAGGACTTGCGGGCGCATCCCTTCGTAACGTGGAACCTGTTGGCCTTTGGGGTCAACATCCTTCCGTACTGGAGCTCGGTGGAGGTGTATCCCCGCTATTTGCTCATGCACGTGCCGCTGCTTTTCACCGTATTGTGCTACTTGTACTGGCGACTTGCCGGGCATCCTTTCCACCATTTTTTACAAAAGCTTTTCCTTGGCCTGGCTGTACTGGCCGCACTTGCTCCCTTGGCAACCATGTATTGGGAACCCTTTCAGCAGGTGCCCTTTTGGCAACTGAAAACTGCTGTCCTCATTGGCCTACTCGGATTATTGGCCTGGGCCTGTTGGCGCCTGCCCCCCTGGCGGCCGTACCTCTTCGTGGCCACCATGCTGGTCTTGCGCATCGGCTTCGATTGGTTCGTCCTGCCTGCGCGTCATCGCGACATGTGCTCCTCGCCCATGCGTGAGCAAAGCGAAGCGGCAGCCCGGCTCGCCGGCGACAAACCCGTGTGTACGCTCGAATACAGCCTCGGCTTTCAACCCGCCACGGCCTATTATTTCACCCGCACCACCGGTCGCCCGCTCAGACGCTGCTTCGAACCCCTCGACTCGAACGCACTATACCTGCTCAACCCTGATACCTATCCACCTGGCACCTACGACACCTTGGCCATCGTGCGCATCAGGTGGGAATGCAGAGACTTGCTCCTGGCTCGGCTCAACGAGCGTTTCTACCACTGGCTCGATTTCCGCCGACGACAGCAGCAAGCCCAATGATCCCATGCCGCCATCGAAATCGTTGTCTTTCTTTGCACGCTGACAACTGTGCTGCCCATGCGTGAACCCTCAGACCCTCCATTCCTCTCCGTAGTCATCGCCGTCAGGGATGAGCAACCCAACATCGCACCCCTGGCCCGGCAGCTCGAAGCCGCTCTTCAAGGCTGGCACTACGAAGTCATCTTCGTGGACGACGGCTCCACCGACGGCACCCTCGACGCACTGAAAAGCCTCTACCTCCCCGGCCTCAAGATCGTGCAGCTGCGCAAAAATTATGGCCAGAGCCTCGCCCTCATGGCAGGCATCGACCAGGCACAGGGTCAATTCGTCGTCACCCTCGATGGTGACCTGCAGAACGACCCCGCCGACATTCCCGCCATGGTAAATCTCGCCATCGAGGGAGAGTGGGACATGGTCGCCGGCGTACGCACCGGCCGACAGGACAAACTCTGGAGTCGCAAAATCCCCAGCCTCCTCGCCAACTGGATCATCAGGAATACCTCAGGCGTCAGGCTGCTCGACTATGGCTGTGCACTCAAGGTCATCCGCACCGAAATAGCCCGCGACCTGGGGCTCTATGGTGAGCTCCACCGCTTCGTTCCCGTGCTGGCCGTGTTGGAGGGGGCCCGGATCACGCAGATGCCCGTGCGACATCATCCCCGCCGGCATGGCAGCTCCAAGTATGGCCTCGAGCGCAGCTTCAAGGTGCTCAGCGACCTGTTGCTCATGCTTTTTTTCAAAAAATTCATGCGGCGACCCATGCACCTCTTTGGCGGCATCGGCCTGTTGTTGTTCGCCATCGGTGCACTCATAAACCTCTACCTGGGCTGGCTCAAACTGCTCGGCCACGACATCTGGGGCAAACCCCTGTTGCTGCTCGGTCTCATGCTCGTGCTGGCCGGCCTGCAATTCATCACCATCGGCATCGTGGTGGAAATCCAGATGCGCACCTACTACGAATCCCAACAGAAAAGACCTTATCAGGTAAGGAAAATATTCACTCCCGGCCAGGCCAACCCACCTGCCTGAACCTCCTGCCCGTCTCATCTTTCATCACATCCGCTCGAGTATGGTCGCGTAGCCCTGTCCTACACCTACGCACATGGTCACCAGGGCGTAGCGCTTTTGTTGGTGGTGCAGCTCGCGGGCGGCGGTGAGCAGGATGCGGGCACCGCTCATGCCGAGGGGATGGCCAATGGCGATGGCGCCGCCGTTGGGGTTGAGGCGGGGGTCGTCGGCGTCGATGCCCCAGGCTTTCACGCAGGCCAGCACTTGTGCGGCAAATGCTTCGTTGATTTCGATGATGTCCATGTCTGCCAGGGTGAGGCCGGCTTTGTCGAGGGCTTTTTCAGAAGCGGGTACCGGGCCAATGCCCATGATGCGGGGTTCCACGCCCGCCACGCCACTGGCCACGATGCGTGCCAGCGGTTGGAGCCCGTACTTTTCGACCGCTTTCTCGCTGGCGATGAGCAGGGCACAGGCGCCGTCGTTGAGGCCGCTTGCGTTGCCCGCCGTGACGGTGCCATTGGCTCGGAAGGCAGGGCGCAGGGTGGCCAGCACCTCCATGGTCGTATTCGGCTTGATGAACTCATCCTGGTCGAAGATGATCGGATCTGCCTTGCGTTGGGGAATGGGCACGGGTGTGATCTCTTCGGCCAGGCGTCCCGTTTGCTGGGCTCGGGCTGCTTTCATTTGCGACCACCAGGCGAAGCGGTCTTGCTCCTCGCGGCTGATACCGTACTTGTCCACCAGGTTTTCGGCTGTTTCACCCATGGCTTCGGTGCCGTAAAGTGCTTTCATCCTGGGGTTGATGAAGCGCCAGCCAAAGCTGCTGTCGTGCATTTCGGCGTCGTTGCCGAAGGGTTGAGATGCCTTGCTGATGACCCACGGCCCTCGGGTCATGTGCTCCACGCCGCCGGCGATGAACAGCTCGCCGTCGCCGTTGCGGATGGCACGGGTGGCGTGGATGGCTGCCGACATGCCGCTGGCGCAAAGCCTGTTGACGGTTTCGCCGGGTACACTCCACGGCAGGCCCGCAAGCAGCAGGGCCATGCGGGCTACATTGCGGTTGTCTTCGCCGGCCTGGTTGGCACAGCCCATGATGACGTCGTCCCATGCATCGGCCGGAATCTGGGAATGGCGGGCTACCAACGCCCGGATGACGTGGGCGGCAAGGTCGTCGCATCGGATGTGCGAAAGGCTGCCCCTGAACTTGCCCACGGCGGTGCGTATCCCATCCACGATGTATGCTTCCATGTCTCGTGTTTTTCTGAAGAGTGAACGAATGGAGCTGCAATCTTAAGGAAATGCCTGGCAGTGGTCAGTTGGCAGTGGTCAGTTGGCGGTGATCAGTTGGCAGTGGTCAGTTGGCGGTGGTCAGTGGTCAGTTGGCAGTGGTCAGTTGGCAGTGATCAGTTGGCAGTAACCCATCGTTCGTGTCACGCCCGTCACGCTTGTCACGCCCGTCACGCCCGTCACGCCCGTCACGCTCGTCACGCCCGTCACGCTTGTCACGCCCGTCACGCTTGTCACGCCCGTCACGCCCGTCACGCCCGTCACGTCTGTCACGTTCGTCACGCTTGTCACGCCCGTCACGCCCGTCACGCCCGTCACGTCTGTCACGTTCGTCACGCTTGTCACGCCCGTCACGCCCGTCACGCTCGTCACGCCCGTCACGCCCGTCACGCCCGTCACGCTTGTCACGCCCGTCACGCTTGTCACGCCCGTCACGCTCGTCACGTCTGTCACGCCCGTCACGCATTGCAAGCACGAGGGGCAGGTCCTTCAAACGACGACGCCCGGCCATGAGCAGGCCGGGCGTGGCGGGTCAAAAGCCAGAAACCGGTCAGTCGAGTTATTCTTCCTCGGTTTCGGCCGACGGTTTGGAGCGCCGCTTGCGCGGCAGTTTGCCGTAATCTTCTTCCCATTCGAGGCGATGGCGTTCGGCGTCGCGCTCGTAGGCCCTGATGACCTCTTTGACCAGGCGGTGGCGCACCACGTCTTCAGCCGTGAGGTGCACCACGGCGATGCCCTCGATGTCTTTGAGCAGCTCGATGGCCTTGCGCATGCCCGAGCGCACGTTGGAGGGCAGGTCGATTTGGGACAGGTCGCCGGTGAGGATGCACTTGGCGTTGGGCCCCAGGCGGGTCAGGAACATCTTGATCTGCAGCGAAGAGGTGTTTTGGGCTTCGTCGAGGATGATGAAAGCGTTGTCGAGGGTGCGGCCGCGCATGTATGCCAGGGGAGCGATCTCGATGATCCTGTTTTCCATGAAGTAGTTGAGCTTCTCGGCGGGGATCATGTCGTCGAGCGCATCGTAAAGCGGCCGCAGGTAGGGGTCGATTTTTTCCTTGAGGTCGCCGGGCAGGTAGCCAAGGCTTTCACCGGCTTCGACGGCAGGCCTGGTGAGGATGATTTTCTTGACCAGGCGGTTTTTTAGCGCGTTGACGGCCAGGGCCACTGCAGTATAGGTCTTGCCAGTACCGGCGGGGCCGACGGCAAAGACCACGTCGTTTTGCATGGCGGCGTCCACCAGTTTTTGCTGGTTGACGGTTTTGACTTTGACGACGTTGCCATGGGGGCCGTGCACGAGGACCTTGCTGTTTTGGTGGAGGTGGTTTTCGAATGGATTGCTGCCGTTGAGCAGGAGCTCTTCCACCATGTGCACGGGCAGTTCGCGGCGCTCGCGCAGCAAGCGCACCATTTGTTCGAACTTGCCTTTGGCCCGCTGGGTATACTTCTTGTCACCCACCAAGCGGAGGCTGTTGCCTCGGGCCGTAATGGACAGATCGGGAAAAGCCTTGCGGAGCAGGTTCAACTTGACGTCTTTTTCTCCATACAATTCCAATGGATCGACGCCTTCGACGGTCAGGATAATTTCGCTCAAATTGGATTTCAAAGGTTTGGTGATCAGATTTGCTGCGCCTCAAAGGTGCGCATTGGTGAACGGTTACGTGTTTCACTCGCAGCCCACTTCGGGGCTTTGTGCACGAAAGAAACGCAATTTTCCCCGAACAGTTGACTTTGTTGGCGGGGCTTATTTTTGCCGGGCAAATTTACACTTTCAACGTCGAGGTTGCCGGGTCTGGACTTTTTTGCCATCGCATGCCACTACCGGATTTCGGCGCTACCCAACGAACCATGGCCATCGTCACACTGACTACTGATTTTGGAAACAGCGACTTCTATGCCGCTTTGATCAAAGGGGCCATGCTGCGTTTGCACCCCGGTGTGCAGGTCGTGGACATCACCCACCAGATCCCGCCTTTCGACATGGCTCGTGCCGCTTTCGTCCTCGGCCAAGTGTACCCCAGCTTTCCCGAAGGAAGCATCCATTTGGTGAGCGTCAACAATTTCGAGGGCAAGCTGGCATACGTGGCCCTGCAAGTCAATGGACACTACTTCGTCGGCCCCGACAACGGCATTTTCACCCTCATCTTCGGCACCCAACTCGACGGCGTCTATCGCATACCGTACGATCCTGACGATCCCTTCCCCTTGCGACAGGTCTTTTGCCATGCCACCAAGCACATCCTCGAGGGAAAGCCTTTCAAAGAAATTGGCCTGCCTGCGCCCGACTACGAGCAGCGCATAGCCCTGCATCCCGTGACGTCGGCAACCGAAATCCGGGGCATGGTCATCCACATCGACCAGTATGAAAACGTCATCACCAACATCCGCAAGGATCTCTTCGAGCAGATGTGCCAGGGGCGCCGTTTCAAAGTGCATTTCAAACGACACACTCCTTTGACCACCCTCAGCCGCACCTACCACGACGTGCCTCCCGGTGAACCCCTTTGCTTCTTCAACGTGGCCGGCCTGCTCGAAATAGCTGTCAACATGGGGAAAGCCGCCTCCTTGCTAGGCATCCAGCCCGACGACATGGTGCGCATCACCTTCCATTCCAATGGATAGGCAGGTGAGCTACCTGATTGGCTTTTGACACGAATACTGCTAAATTTGGAACCGCCTTTGCACAGCTACTTGTGCCCGCCCACTCACACAATCTCCCACCACGACGTATCGGCATTGACACCCCGGTGTAAACCCCAAACCATGAACAGCTATGGACTTCAGAGCCCGCCTCAGACTTTTTTTCAAAAAACACGGCAAGAAAGCCGTGATCATCTTCCTGATCTATTTCGTGACGAAGTGGACGCTCACTTTCATTTTCGGTGCCAAGATCCTGCAGTCGTTGAAACATTTGATCGATTGAGATAAAACCGGGCTAAGCCTCGCACTTCCTGCACGAGCTGCCAGTCTCTAACTGCCTCAAATTTTCACCACGACACAGCTCGATCCACCATTTGGTAGAGGGCGACGCTGGCAAGGGCCATCGGGAGCAGGTGGGGAAAGGTGGCGAGCTGGGACAAGGCCGCAGGTGCCAGGGATTGCAAAACCATAATGTAAATGGGTGTGGGCGAGCGCTTGGACGAAGTCGGAGGGTGGGGGAGGGGTGCCTCCTTTGGCGGGCTGACGGTTTCGAGGCGCACCTGCAGGGCGGTGGTGCGCTGCGACAGGTCAAAGGTGAAAATGCCCAATAGGCTCACCATGGTCAGCAGCGCAACCAGCAGGATCAGATTGATTTGGTCGAGGGTGCCGACTTTCCACTTCATAGGCTCAGTTTTGCTTCTTTTCGAGGGCTTCTATGCGCCGGCGCAACATCTCAATTTCTTCTTCCATGCGGATGTCCTGTTTTTCGAGCTCGCGGATGGCCCTGGCTTGTTCCTCTGCTGACTTACTCATTTCGGTGTGCAGCACCTCCACCGATTCGTCGATCTTGCTCAGGTCTTTTTTGATGTTGTGATAACCGATGACGGCAGTGGTCGTCACGGCGACGATGGTGCCGGCCAGCGCGAGCAGGAACTTCAGGCTGATGCGCAGACGCACGTTTTCGAGCAAGTCGAAATCCACGTAGTGGATGGTCTTGTTTTCGGTGTCGGGTTTGGCCGCCATGGTTGGGTGCAGTTTGGGTGGGCGGATACTTGACGGTGCATCTCGGCCGCACACCCAAAGGTAAGCTCACATTTTCAAAAAGGTGAATGCGTGTGGGCCTGCTACTCAGCCAGGGGCTTTGCCAGGGCGATTGCGCAAATAGTACAGGTAGGCGCACCAACCGGCAAAGGCGAAAACGGCTGCTGCCAACATGGGCAGGCTGCTGCTGAGGGTGTTGAGATAGCCGGCAATGAGAGGTGGGACGATCTGACCCAAAGAGAGCATGCTTTGGTTGATGCCGAGGATTTCGCCTTGGTGGCTGGCCCCAGCCTCCAACGACACCACGGTGGTCAGGTTGGGCGAGGTGATGCCCTGCGAAATGGCAATGCAGGGGTTGAGGAGATAAAACCAATATGAGTGCTCAGGCAACAACAGCAAGAGCAGAAAAAAAGAGAGGCCCAAAATCGAAAACACGAGTACGCGCCTGGGAGCCACGATCGTGCTGAGCCTGCGCACGAAAACCCCCTGCGTGATCACCAGCCACAATCCAATCCAGGCATAAAGCAACCCGATGTCTCTTTCAGTATAGGAGAACTTCTCGATGAGCAGTACTGAAAAGAACTGGGTGAAAAAGCTGAAGCCCAACGACAACAACAGCACCACCGTGAAAATCAGCGCCAGCCGCCGGTCGCTGAACGAAACGGCGATGTTTCGAAATCCCTGCAACGGATTCAGCGGCGTGGGCCGCGACTGCCGGAGCGTTTCGCCGAACCAGCGCCACACCAGCACCACGTTGATGGCCGTAAGGGCTGCCGTAAACAAAAATGGCGTCTCGGGGCCAAACCAGCCGAGCACCGACTCGTCGGCCAGAATGCCCCCGATGGTAGGGCCCAAGATGAAGCCCAACCCGAAAGACATCCCCACCAACCCGAAGTTCTTCGGACGGCTGCGCTCGTCGCTTACGTCGGCGATGGCGGAATACACGATGGCGATATTGCCCCCGAAAAAACCCGGCAGCATCCGGCTGACGAACAGCAAGGCCAGGCTGCGAGAGCCCACCGCAAAGGCAAACAGCAGGTAGCCTATCATCGTGCCCGTCAGCGACACCATCAGCAGGGGTTTGCGTCCAAAGCGGTCGGACAGGGCACCCAACATCGGCGCCCCGAAGAACTGCATCAACGGAAAGCTGGCAATCAGCAAACCGTACGTGACGGAGCGAAACTCCCGGCTGACGCCCGGCTCGAAAAACGAACTGTTGGCCTCGAAAAACAGCGCAGGCAAGACCGGGATGATGATGCCCACCCCCAACATGTCGAGGAATACGGTGAGGAAAATTGGAAGCAAAGGGCTGCTTTTGCGCTCCATGGGGCCGGGCTTGGTTGAATGAGTCGCAAATGTAGGGCGGAGAAGTTCTTCACGCCTGCCAGCCTCTCGATCCAATTCCCTGCCCAGCGTCCTTGCGGCTGGTGTGGAACTGGCCCCTCATCCAGCGCGTTCCGCCTCATCAGGCCTTGCCGGCAAGGGCGAGCACCTTGTCGGCAAGGGCATCCTCGGTGGGGGCATCGGCCACGTGCACGTTACGAATGCCAAGCGCTTCGAGCGCCTCACGCGTGGTATCGCCAATGGCGATCACCTTCTGAAATCCGTACTTCTTTTTTTTCGAAAAATAAGCCTTGGCATTGAGGGGGCTGGTAAAGACGAGCACCTCGCAATCCGGCACATCGAAATCATCCCGCAAGCGGTTGTCGTAAACCACCAGATCGATGGCGATGAGCTTCCCTGTGAGCAGCTGCTGGATGGACTCGCGGCTATTGGCGGCACGCACGAACACGACGCGTTGCCCGCGTGCCAGTTGTAAAAATGACACGGCCGTCTGGAGGGGGTCGCCGTCGCCGGCAAAATGCACGTGGCAGTAATTTTCCAGGTAGGCAGCCGTGCCAGGCCCCAACGCCCCCACCCGGTAGCCCTCGATGCGACTTGGCGGTATTTGTTGAAAGAAAAAACGCACACCCGTTTTGCTGTAGAAAAACAACCATTCGCCCTCGGGCAGATGCGCTATGGGCACCGGCTCGAAGCGCACCAGGCGCTCGCCATGCACCCGGCAGCCATGTGCCATAAGCTTCATCAGGAAGGTGCTGTCGGGTGGCAAAGTGCGGGAAATGAATACTGTCATGGGCATGCGATTGGGATGCGACGGCCGCCAAAATAAACAACATGGGCTTTACGCAATGCCTCCCGCAGCCTGGCCTGAGGTGCCTTTGACCAAACCGGCAATCCCCAACACTTTTCCTGCCTGCCGGCTGAATCCCACGACGCCACCCTTTTGAGACGGATACCGGATGCACACCCAGGCCGTTGCCCCCAAAGCGGTTGGGCCCGACACTCCGTGCCCCTCGGTGGGACTCTTCCTCCAGGGGAACCCCCGCGGGTTGCACCGTGGGAAAGACCTGACGCACGCAGGAGATTTTCATCAGCCGCGCCGATTTCACCAAAATGGATATTTTACAGCCCCTTGAGAATCTGGCCCACCGGGCCACTGGCCACCCACCTCAACCCTGGGGCTTATGAAGGAACACATCGTCGCCATTTTCGGAGGAGCGGTCTCGGGAGCCGAAGCCGCCCATCAACTCACCCAGCACGGCATCCGCTGCGTGGTTTTCGAGCAAAACGCACTGCCCTACGGCAAAATAGAAGATGGCCTGCCCAAGTGGCACGTCAAACTGCGCGACAAGGAAGAAGCCAACATCGACGAAAAACTGCGCCACCCCCTGGTGACCTTCGTGCCCCAGGTGCGCTTGGGCCGAGACCTCGACTTCAAAGACGTCGTCAACTGGGGTTTCTCGGCCATCTTCCTCGCCACTGGCGCCTGGCGCGACAGACCCCTCGCCATCCCCGGCATCGATGACTACATCGGCAAGGGGTTTTACTACCAGAATCCCTTCATCTATTGGTATAACCACAAACATGAGCCCGACTTTGCCGGCCCCCATTGCGAAGTGGCCGATGGAGCCCTCATCGTCGGGGGCGGATTGGCCAGCATCGACGTAGCCAAAGCCATCATGATGGAACTGGTCGAAAAAGCCCTCGCCCTACGGGGTCACCACGTCACCATGTTCGACCTCGAACGCGGCATCGACAAAGTCCTCGAAGGGCTGGGTCTGTCCCTGCAGGACCTGGGCCTCAAAGGCTGCACCCTCGTGTATCGCCGCCGCATCAAGGACATGCCCCTCTTTCCCGGCGAAACCGACACACCAGAAAAGCTCGCCAAGGCCGAGGCCGTCAGGGAAAAGGTTCTGATGAACGCCAAGACCAAATTCCTTTTCGATGTACTGCCCTGCCACGTCCCGGTGGATAAAGTCGTGGAAAATGGCAGGCTGGCTGGCCTGGTGCTCCGACAAACCCGCATCGAAAACGGTCGCGTGGTGGAAATACCCGGCACCGAAAAGGAATTCAGAGCCCCCTTGGTGATTTCCTCCATCGGCAGCATTCCCGAACCCATCCCCGGCATTCCCATGCATGGGCAGGTGTACGACGTCGAAGAGGGGCACTGCTGCCGGCTCAAGGGCTTTCGCAACGTCTTTGCCCTCGGCAACGCCGTCACCGGCCGCGGCAACATCAAGGAAAGCATGGAACACGGCCGCACCATTGCCCAAATGGTAGCTGAAAACTACCTCCTCGACGCCGAGGCTACCCTGTCGGAAGCTTTTAGAAAACAGGAATCAAAGGTGGATGCAGCCATGAACGCCCTCGAAAAACAGCTGGAACACCTCGAACCCCCTTCACCTCGACAAGCCGAGGCCATATTCGAAAAGGTCAGGGCGCTGCAGCAGAAAGTGGGCTACGATGGCGACTACGACGCCTGGATTGCCCGCCACAAGCCCGTGCGGCTGGAACAGCTGCTCGGCTTGGCCGAACACTGAACCTGCAGGGCCCCATCGATTGGGATCACTTGCCCTTTTGCTTCTCCTCTTTTTGTTTCAGGCGGGCGGCCTTCTCGAGGTAAGGTCTGCCGAGTTCCTCCTGGCCGTTGTCGCGATAGGCCGAGCCGAGGTACTCGTTGATGACTGGGTCGTCGGGGGCATATTGGAGCGCTTGGGAAAACCACTTGATGGCTTCGGGGAAATTCTTCTGTAAGGCGTACACCACTCCGAGGTTGCGCAGCGCATCCACCATGCGCGGGTCGTACTGGACGGCCTTTTCGTAGCATTCTTTGGCTTTGGCAAGGTCTCCCTTTTCGAAGAAGATGATGCCCATGTTGCTGTACACGAGGGGGAAGTTTGGCTTGTACTTCAAGGCCAGCTCGTAGTATTCGAGTGCTTTTTCCTTGTTGCCTTCGCGGTACATGGCCAGGCCGAGTTGTCCGTAGGCGTCGTGGTATTGAGGATAGATTTCGATGGCTTTGAGAAAGTGTTGTTTGGCCCGGTCGTAGAGGGCCTTTTGCAGGGTAGGGTTGGTTTCCTTCAATCCGCGCTGGACGATTTCGATGCCGTAGTGAAAGTTGAGTTTGGCCGAGTTGGGCGCCTTGCGGATGTCGGCGTCGTAAAGGGTATAGCTGTCTTTCCAGTCCAGGTTCCGCGTAATGGTCTTGACTGAATAGGCCACCAGCAGCAAGGCCGCCACCACCCATAGGCCCGCCGGGCTGAACGCCTGACGCACGCTCTGCGGCCGCTCGCGACGCTCCGGCCAACCGAACCACGTCGCCAGCGCCAACGCGGCCGCCAGGGCAAACCCCAGCGAACCCGTGTACAAAAACCGGTCGCCATAAGAGCTGCCAATGGTGATGATCAGGTTGGAGTAAATGGAAAAATTGATGGCGAAAAAGAGGATGGCAAAGGCCCAGATGCTTCGACCCTTGAGGCCGCGCAAGGCAACGACCGCCATGCCAACGCAAGCCGCCAGCGTCAGCAGCACCCGCCAGTCGGCCCAGGAGGTGAGCGGTATTTGGTTGTAGCCCCAATCATGGCTCAGGGGATGGGGCACCAGCAGGGTCAGTAGGTATTTACCCACCAGCAGGAAAGCCGTGGCCATGTAGGTGGAGCTGTCTTTGGCACCCACGAGCAGGTTGTCGAGGATGGAGGGGCCGGCCGGGTCGAGCAAATCCCCAATGACGGCCTTGCGCACCAGCACGAATACGAGGGCTGCCACCCCATACATGGCCGTCACCTTGGCTATGGCAGGCCACTTTTTCTTTGAAAAATAATACATGGCCAGCGGGACGATGCCCACGAAAGTCACGGCGCTCTCTTTGCTGAACAGGGCCACCAGATAGCAAACCAAGGCTGCAGCAAGCCATTTCGATCGGTTGGAGTCGATCCATTTCCACAGCGCACGCAGGGAAAGGGCGGCAAAGAGCAGCATCATGATTTCGTCGCGGCTCTTGATGTTGGCCACCACCTCGGTGTGCACCGGATGGGCCATGAAGAGCAGCACGGTCAAAAGGGGAATGGCGACGTGGTAGTCGTGCAGCCATCGCGCCAGCAACAGCAACAGCACCGCTCCGCTCAACCCGTACAGGAGGATGTTGACCAGGTGCGACAGCCAGGGCTGGTCGGGTGCCAGCTCCCATTCGATGGCGAACATCGTCATGGTGATGGGGCGGTACAGCTCGCCAGGACTGTTCCAGTAGCCATAGCGGGCATGCGTTTTCCAAATGGTAGGGATGCCTTCTATACCGCGTTTGGTGACGAAATTTTCCTTGATGACGGAAAAGTCGTCGAGCACGTAGTCGTGTCCGATGGTGTTGAGGTAGAGTAGCGCACCCACCAGGCCCACGAGGAGGGCCAATTTTTTCAACAGGTTATTTGTTTGTCGAGGGGTCGCGGGGTGAGCGGTAGTAGCCTTGCGATGCTTGCGGAGTTTTTTCGAAGCCATTTCAGCGGGAAGGATTTGCCTGGCCAAATGTACGATTTGCCGACAACTGCCCCGGCCTCGTTTGCTCATCGCCCGTGGTCGGCCACCATGAGGTTGCAGCCTCGCATGTCGCTGTTGTCCATGCGGCCCAGCACCTCGAAGCTGCCATCGGCGAAGACGCGCCCAAGGTCTTCGGTGGCGATGAAGGCGCAAGAGTCGATGTTGGCCAGGTCGATCAGGTGGAGCACGCCAGTGCGCCCCGGTGCCTGCGGTGCCAAGGGGTCGGTGATTTCGCGGGCGTGTACGCGCAGGGTAGGTGCAGGTGTGAAGCGGCCGTGCCCTTTTGACCAGGCCTGCGACAGCAGCTCCGTCATGCCGTACTCGGAGTGGATGAGCTCCACACCAAAGGCCTCGCCCAGGGCGCTGTGCAACTCCTCGCGGGTGGGTTCGCGCCGGCGTCCTTTCATGCCACCTGTTTCCACGACGATGAGGGAGGGCAGTCGAAAACGGTGGGTTTCAGCCAGGTCGAGCAGAGCAAAGCTGACACCAAAGAGGATGGTGGGAGGAGCGCCGGCCGGGTCGGCCTCGTATTTGCGCAACAGGGCCACGAGCGCATCCTGGTCGTGCAGGAAGAAGCGGCTGTCTTCGAATGGTGAGCGGCGGATGAATTCGTGGACCATGGCCACCAGGGAGGAATCGGGCCGCTCCAAATACCCGGGCAGCAGAGCCAGGAACCGGTACTCCTCCGGCGGGCCATAGAAATGCGAAAAACCGGCTACGGCATTTTTCAGATAAAAGTCGAGGGAGCGCACGTGGTGCCGGCTGACAGTGCTGCCGGTGGTGCCGCTGCTGCCAAAAATTGCCTCAGCCGTCCAGGAACCCGTCTTCACCTCGTGTGTTTTGAAAAACTGGATGGGCAGGAAAGGCACCTCGTCGAGGCTGCGCACCCGCTCGGGGCGGCAATCCAGCAGGGCGAGCCACTCGGCAAAGAGCGGATTGTATCGGGCCTGGTAGCGAAACAGCGCCAAGGCCACTTCCTCGAAACCGACAGGCTGGCTCCACAGCGACTGGATGCGGGCGAGCAAATGTTCCCTCAGGGCAGCCTGTTTCATGCCGGCAATTTGGGTTGAAGATGAACGTGCTTAATTTTCCGCAACAAAAAAATGAAATGCATGGCTGAACGCAGAATACATCGCATGGGATGGTGGGTGCTGGGCATCCCCCTTTTCTTCGCTGCCTGTGCCACTCCACCCGACTACCCCATTGAACCGCACATCGAGTTTTTGTCCGTGTCGAAGGACACCCTGAAGCGAGGCATTTTCAACGACACTACTTTCGTGCGCATAAGCTTCACCGATGGCGATGGCGACATCGGCCACGACGACACCCTCGACCTGTTCCTCATCGATACGCGCGATGGTTCTTTGACCAATAAATTCACCATTCCTGAAGTACCCGAACTCGGCGCCAACAACGGCATCAAGGGCGAAATCACCATCCAGGTCCCGTCTTCGTGTTGCTTGTTCGATCCCGATTTGCTGCTCGACCCTTGCCACGACGAACATCCCTCGCTGCGCTACGACCCCATCGTGTACGAAATCTTCCTCATCGACCGCGCAGGGCACAAGAGCAACGTCGTGCAAACCACACCCATCTACATCCAGTGTTTCGATTGAGTCCTGCTCGGCGCTTTGACAGCTCGTTACCTTTGGAATCCCAAGCCGCCATGAAACGGGGTCTCCAAGTAGAGAAACGTCCTCCAGGCAGGAAGCCGAAACAGGGTGTCGAAACTGCCCCTTGAATGGCGTGCGAGTGGGAGCATGCTACGCACAAAACCGGTTCTCTTTGGCCAAAAAAGACCCTCCCTATGATGACCAGCATTCGACGGTGGCTTTTGCTGACGTTTTGTTTTGCCTTGGCTGCCGGCTCCCTCGCCCAGCCCCCCGATTCCCTCCACAAACCCGTGCGCGTAGGGCTGGTGCTCAGCGGAGGCGGTGCCAAAGGGCTGGCCTACATCGGCATGCTCAAGGTGCTCGAAGAGGCCGGCATACAGGTGGACTACATCGGCGGCACCAGCATGGGCGCCATCATCGGAGGACTCTACGCCTCCGGCTGGTCGGCCCAGCAACTCGACAGCCTCGTGCACACTACCGACCTTTGGCAGATCATCCAGGAGGACATGCCCCGGGGCGCCAAGCCATTTTTCGAAAAGGTGTATGGTGAAAAATACGCCCTCACCTTTGCCCTCGAGGGGATGAGCGTGGCGCTGCCCGCTGGTTTGTCCAATGGCCAACAGGTGTATGACTTGCTGTATCGCTGGACTGAGCACGTCAACCACGTCCAGGATTTCTACCTGCTTCCCATTCCGTTTTTCTGCATTGCCACCGACGCCGTCAACGGGAAGGAAGTATTGCTCGACTGCGGGTCCTTGCCCCTGGCCATGCGCGCCAGCGGGGCCTTGCCCGGCCTGCTGGCCCCCGTGGTTGTCAACGGCCGGCTCCTCACCGATGGTGGCCTGGTGAACAACTTCCCCGCCCGCGAAGTGCGCGAACGGGGCATGGACTACGTCATTGGCCTCAACGTCGAAAGCAGCCTTTTCGAACAAAGTGAACTGAAGAGCCTCGAGCGGCTCATCATGCAAATCAGCCTTTACCAAAGCGACCTGCGGTCCAAGGCACAGCTCGAGCACTGCGACGTGCTCATCCAACCCGACATGAGTGGCTACGGAGTGACCAGTTTCGAGGCCCTCGACTCGCTCATCGCCCTTGGCGAACGCACCGCCCGTTTGCACTGGGACCAGCTCGTCGAAATCGGCAAGCGCCAGCGGGCAGCTGGCCGCCAGCTGCGGCGAAAGTTGACTCCGCCACCCGACACCTACGAGGTAAGCGAAATCGTCATCCCGGAACAGGGCAGGTTGTCGCCAAGGTATTTCCAGCGCCTGTTCTCCTACGGAGGGAGCAGCCAGCTCGCCCGAGAGGACTTCTACCGACGCCTCGAGCGCCTTTACGCAACGGGCTATTTCAGCTTCCTCTACTACGACGTGGCCCAACAGTCCGAAAATTGCCGCCACATCCGGCTTTGCCCGACGCTCAAGTCGGGTTTCGACCGTCGGTTGCGCCTCGGCGTGCACTACGATGCCGTGTACCGCAGCAGCGTGCTCATCAACCTGACCCAGCTGTCGGTGCCCGGCTTGCGCAATGCCACGGCTTCGCTCGACCTCATCTTCGGCGACAAGGTTCGCTACAATTTCAACCTCCTCGTGGATGGTGGTGCCTTGCCCGATTTGGGGTTCAACTCCCGGCTGCGCTACAACACCCTCGAATACCTCCTGCCACAACCGATCAGGGCCGACAGCAACCTCCTCCTCGAGCGGCTTCGGATCAACCTCGTCGATGTGTACAACCAGTGCTACGTGCAGCTGCTGCGCAACAACGACAACGCCTTCGGCCTCTATGGCGCCCTGCAATTCTTCAACAGCTCCGCTCGCGACCTACAGCAATACGAGGGGCGGGCCGGCCTGGCCGATGAAGACGCCTTTTACCTGGATGCCGGCCTGTTTTTCATCCACGACGACCGCGACCATCGCGACTTCGCCATGGATGGGACGAACATCGAAGCCCACGGCCGATTCCTCTACCTGCTCAGCCGGCCCGACCACCGCTGGCAGGCCCAGCGTCCTGCATACAACCTGGACGTGCGCTTCGAGGGTTTCGTTCCGTTGGGCCGCAGCGTGTCGGCTGGGGCCAGCATCGACGCCGGATTCCTCACCGGTGCACGCACACAACCCTGGCTGTACGTATTGGGAGGCTACAACCGCAACTTCATCAACAACCACCGCAGTTTCCCCGGCCTGCTCTTCGGCGGCGACATCGGCAGTGCCTTGGGCAGCGGTGCCGCCTACCTGCGCCTCACCCCCTTGCGCCGCCATTTTCTCACCCTGTCGGTCCATGGTGCCTTGTTGCGGCGCGACTACCGGCCCCCAGGCATTGGGCTGCTGGGTAAATACTACAGCATTGCCATGGCCTATGGAATCGACACCTTTCTGGGGCCCGTGGAAATACTCCTCACCACCGGCAGTGAAGGCGCTACGTTTTATTTCAACCTTGGCCACTGGTTCTGAGGGGCGTGACGCGTGACTCGTGATTCGTGACGCGTGACTCGTGACTCGTGACGCGTAACGCGTGACTCGTGACGCGTGACTCGTGACGCGTGACACGAATGATTGGAAACTGATTACTGCCCACTGCCCACTGATTACTGATCACTGCCCCCTGCCCCCTGCCCACTGCCCACTGATTACTGATCACTGCCCCCTGCCCCCTGCCCACTGGTGACCTGCTCAGTTCCAGCGTACTTTGACCAAAGCTCATACCCCAGGGCATCAAAACAGCTCATCTTGGTGGGGTCTTAGCACGGCTATGATGAATTCGATGAGTCGAGGCAATTCCCATCCGATGAGTTCGGCTCCTTTGTGCACCTCATCCCGATCTACGGAAGCTGCGAAGCCGCGGGTTTTGAGCTTTTTCAGCACACTGGAGGCGCCCATCCCTTCCAGGCCGGTAGGGCGGATGCGTGCTGCTGCAATGATGAAGCCCGTGAGTTCATCGGCTGCCACGATGCAGCGATCGAGCAGGGATTCCCGAGGCACATTCCATTTGGTATAGTGTCCGGCTATGGCGTGGGCAATTTGGTGTTCACCCAGCAGTCGGAGTTTTTCGACGATGACCGCAGGGTGCCGATCCGGATGGCGCTCGTAGTCGGCATCGTGCAACAGGCCCGTGATGGCGAAGGTCTCCGCATCCTCGCCGAAATGCCGGGCAAGCGCTTCCATCACCAACTCCACACTGCGAGCGTGCCGCCGCAAAGACTCCGACGCTGTCATTTCGTATAGCAATGCCCTGGCTTCTTCTCGTGTCATGTGCTCATCATTTGGTGCAAATGTATCGCAATACCCATCTGTGTTCCCCATGGTGCCTCCGCAGCGTGCCTGCTCATCCACAAACCCTATTTTTGCCCGCCTCTACCACCAACTCTTGCCCATGCAAACACGCATTTTGTCATACAATGTCAACGGCATCCGCTCGGCCATTTCCAAGGGTCTCATCGAGTGGCTTTTGCCCCAGCACTTCGACTTCATCTGCATCCAGGAAACCAAGGCCCAACCCGATCAGGTGGACCTCTCCCCCCTGCTCGATGCCGGCTACAAAGCCTACTGGCACTCGGCCAAGAAAAAGGGCTATAGTGGTGTGCTGACACTCAGCCGCCGTGAACCCGACCTTGTCGAAGCCGGCTGCGGCGACCACCGCTACGACGACGAAGGCCGCATCCTGCGCACCGACTTTGGCGAATACACCTTGCTCAACTGCTATTTCCCTTCAGGCACCACTGGCGATGTCAGGCAGGAATTCAAATACCGCTTCCTCGACGACTTTTTCGATTGGATTCAGCACCTGCGAAAGGAACGCCCCCAACTCATCGTGGCTGGTGATTTCAACATCGCCCACACCGAAATGGACATCCACGACCCCAAAGGCAACAAGAATTCCTCAGGCTTCTTGCCCGAAGAGCGCGCCTGGATGACCAAGTTTTTCTCCAGCGGGTTCACCGATCCCTTCCGCAAAGTCCACCCCGACCTGGTGGAGTACAGCTGGTGGAGCTTCCGTGCCAACGCCCGGGCAAAAAACAAAGGGTGGCGCATCGATTACATCGCCGTCAGCGACAACCTCGCCGACCGCATCATCGACCTACGCCACCTCACCGACGTCGTCCACGCCGACCATTGCCCGGTACTGCTCACCATCGACCTCTGAGCTCAGGGCTTGGGCCCAAGGCCTTTTGCAAGCGTTTGCAACACGGCGGGATCCACCTCGTGCACGCCGTCGTATGCATGCTCTTCGAAAACCGGAAATTGCTCTTTGGCGAAGGTTCGCACCCACTGGAGCCGCTCCTCGGTCAGGAAGGGATCCTGCCGGCCATAGACGAACAAGATGCGTTTCGTGCCGAAGAACGCTTCATGCGGCCGGTAGTCCAAGTCTTCTGGAGGCATGCCGGCCCAGAGCAGGAGGTTGTGGAAGCGGGGAAAATGCGCCATGATCCAGCGCAATTGGGTGGCTACGCCCTGCGAAAAGCCCAACAGGTTGATCTCCACGTCGGGATGAAGGCGAGGCACGTACCTGTCGTAAACCATCTGCAGGTAGCGGGCGTAATCCCGGATTTCATCCAGGCGGTGATGTCTGGTCATCCACGAGGCCACAGGCTCACCGCTGAAACCTCCCCAATAGAAGTAGGACAGCCCCTCGGGGGCCAACACGAGGGTTCTGCCATCGTCGAGCCCTTCGAAACGGCGGATGAAGCTGCTGGCCAGCTGCCCATACCCATGGCAGACGATCCAAAAGTGGCGTACCTGGTCATTGACCGGGCCAAGGGTGTAGTAATGGGCCGTCCTCGGCACCTCGATGCGATGGTGTTCGGGCATGGCTACGAGCTTTGAAAAGCAAGGCATTGGGTGAGTCGCAAAGATGCTTCGTGAGCCGAATACCAATACCTTCAGGGCATGCATGAGCACCAAAAAGAGATTCGCAATCCTACCTCGAGGCAGTGGGCTGTGCCCAGGCAATCGAGTTCTCAACTACCCCTTTTCACAAAAGCAAACTCCCCATAAAGGCCCTTTTTCCCCAATTTTTTTTCCCCACCTCTTGGAAATTCAAGATTTATTTCTACCTTAGCCGCCGATAAAATTGGTCGACCAGTTGCCAGTTGACCAAAATCCAGAAAACAACGATTCAAATGGACAATTTTGACCTACTCGACAACTTTCAGGAAATCTCCATAGAAAAGCCCGTCGATAAGATCATCCGGCAGATTCGCTCATTGATCACCTCGGGGCAGTTGAAACCCGGAGATCGCTTACCACCTGAGCGAAAACTGGCAGAACGTCTTGGAGTCGGAAGGACCAATGTGCGGGATGCCCTGCGCAAGCTGGAATTTTACGGCATTCTGAAAACCCATCCCCAAAGCGGAACGGTGGTGACAGGCATGGGCATCACAGCCCTGGAAGGATTGATTACCGATGTGCTGGAACTGGAAGACAATGACTTTGCCTCGTTGGTAGAGACAAGGGTATTGCTCGAGACTGAATCTGCCCGCTTGGCAGCCATCCGCCGCACCAATGAGGATGTCGAAAACATGAAAAAGGCTTTGGATGCATATGCTGCCAAAGTCAATAAAGGTGTCCAAGCAGTAGAGGAAGACCTCCTTTTTCATTTGAAGGTGGCAGAAGCCAGCAAGAATTCCGTGCTGCGTTCTTTGATGCTCATTATCACACCAGACATCGTGCACAACTTCATCAAACTCGACATCTGCAAGGACGGCCGTTTTTACAGGGCACTCGAAGAACATCAGATCCTGCTGCAACACATCATCGATCAAGAGCCTGAGCTGGCTGCCCAAGCCATGCGCACCCACCTGCATGATGTTTATGAATACAGCAAAACCTTGAAGAATGCCAATGGCTCGACCAAGGCCAAATAAACCCCACCGCTGACCAAAAGATTGGATCACCCTATTCACTCACCAAATCACTCTCGACATGAAACTTGAATTCACCGGGCTGTTCAATACCAGCTAAAAAAAAAGAGCTGGTAGCGAAGTAGCCACCAACCCCTTTTGTGCGGCTATGTCATTCTGTTCATTTATCAGGCTGCTTGCACATCAGAATCCAGACGCCAATCCAAATTTCTGACGGTTTTGCCTGCTTATCCGGCGTGAATCCGGCGCAGCGGAGCGCAGTAGCGCTTCGAAGGGCGGCCTGTTACATGAACTCGAAGACTTCACCACACGACTCTGAAAACCTCACCGCCGGTGAGGATCATAAAACAACTTAAAACTATCAATTATGGCGACCAAATTAGCAATAATGCAAAAGGTGGGGAAATTGGTCAGGTGGCCCATGGCATTGGCTATCTTTTTCCTCTTGCCTGTCTTTTCCATTGCTCAACAGTCCGAAATCACCGTAAAGGGAGTAATCACATCCGAAGAGGATGGTCTTCCTCTGATAGGTGCAAACATTCTCATCAAGGGTACCAGCCGCGGTACCATTTCCGACATCGACGGAAGCTACGAGCTGCAAGCTCCAGCTGACGCTACCCTGGTGTTTAGTTACACCGGCTACAAAACCATGGAGATTCCAGTGGCAGGCTCTGCGGTGTTGGACGTGGTCATGACCCCCGATTATGCACAACTAAACGAGGTTGTGGTGATCGGTTACGGCAAACAGAAGAAATCCCACCTCACCGGCTCGGTTTCCAAGGTCACCAACGAAAAGCTGGACCAGATTCCCCTGGCCCGTGTGGACGATGCGCTCATTGGTCAGGTGGCCGGTGTGAACATTCAAATGAGTAACCCGGCAGCCGGCGAAGCGCCAACGATCCGGGTACGTGGGCAAGGATCCATATCCTTTGATTCCAATCCGCTCATCGTTGTCGATGGCATTGCCGTTGGCACCGATGCAGATTTTCTCTCCAGCCTCAACATGAACGACGTCGAGTCTGTAGAGGTGCTAAAAGATGCAGCCTCCGCAGCCATCTACGGTTCACGTGGCGCCAGTGGCATCATCATGATCACCACCAAGCAGGGCAAAGAAGGCCCCACGAAATTCACCTATGACTCCTACGTAGGTTGGAAATCGGTTCCTGAAACCGGTGTGCTCACCACGCCACAGGCTTGGGCGGAATATGTGCGTGCCAACAACGGCGGACAGCTGACCGACAAAATGCAGTACATCATCGAAAAATTGGGCACCTACACCAACTGGGAGGATGTCATGTTCGATGGCGGCATGATTCAAAACCACTCGATTTCTGCCACCGGCGGTACCAAGAACACCCGCTTCAGGGCTTCTGCCAGCTACCTCAACGACCAGGGCGTATTGCTCACCGACAATTTCAAAAAACTCAACTTTCGGCTCAACCTCGACACCAAAGTCAACGACCGCATTTCATTTGGAATCGTGCTCAATCCTTCGCACACCGTGCAAAGGAGATTCCCCATAGGCATCCATGACGCCATTCGGCAAAGCCCCTGGCTGCCGCTTTACCTGGACGAACACACCATCCAGTTCGTAAACCGCTACCGTGAAAATGGCCGCTGGGCCGATGCTCAGATTGGCGACTATGCCATGGAGCGCATGTTCGACGACTATGACCTGGCAGCCATGATGCCCAGCACCGGCAGCGGCGTCGATATCAGCACCACCTCCAACCAGAACGCACTCGCCAAAGTGGTGGAAAGAAGGAGAATGAAGTACCAGACAAAGATTTACACCAACACTTATCTGAGTGTGAACCTGGCCGATGGGCTGTTCTTCAAACAATCCGTGGGTGGAGATTACAGGTACACCCGCAACACGAGCTGGACAGGTGTGCTTGCTACGCGCAACGAGTCTGGCGACACCGAATCCACCCGCTCCGACAACAACCGTTTCCACATGGTGACTGAAAGCACGTTGAACCTGAACAAAACTTTTGGTGCTCATGAAATCAGCGCCGTGGCGGGTATGGCCTACGAGGAGTGGAACAATGAATACAGCAGCCTCGAGGCTGCCGGCTTCAATAACGACTATATCAAGACCATCCCTGCTGCCAACCTGGTAGGTGGATCAACCTACGAAACAAAAGAAGCCCTGATCTCTTACCTGTCACGTGTCAATTACGCCTACGACGGTAAGTACCTCTTGTCTATCAGCGCCCGCTGGGATGGAAGCTCCAAATTCGGCCCCGACAACAAGTTTGGTTTCTTCCCCGCTGCCTCCGTGGGTTGGAGGGTTTCTCAAGAAGACTTTCTCGCTGATGCCAGATGGCTCGACGACCTGAAGCTCAGGTTTAGCTATGGGGTGTCTGGGAGCAATGCCGGTATCGGTGAATACGACCACATCGGTTTGATTTCTCCCGTCGGAACTGCCCTGGAAGGCCCATCAATTGGCTTCAACGCTACCAACATTTCCAACTCTGAACTGCGTTGGGAAAAATTGATCGAGGTAAATCCGGGCATCGATGTATCCCTTTGGGATGGGCGCTTCGGATTTTCTGTCGACTACTACAAGCGTACCAGTGATGACCTCCTGCTCAACTTGCCTATCCCCTCGGTGACGGGATTCCAAACAGCCCTGGTAAACAAAGGTAAAGTGGAGAACAAGGGCTTCGAAGTGGAGCTGCGCACCACCAACCGCCTCACGCCACGACTCACCTGGAGCAGCTCAGTGATGATCACCAATAACAAAAATACATTGGTGGATTTCGCTGGAGCCAGCGGCCTCATTTCCGTCGTGGATCCCAAGCGTCCTGCCGAGTGGATCGCACTCGAAGGGCATCCCATCGCATCGTTCTACGGCTATGTGGTTAAAGGAGAAATCGACCCGCAGTACATCAAGGATCCTTTCTACCCCATCAACGCCCAATCTCAGGACATCTACGTCAAGGACCTCAACGGCGACGGAATCATCGACCCTGATGACCGTACCATCCTCGGCGATCCATACCCGGACATCATCTGGAGTTTCAACAACACTTTCAAGTTCAAAGGCTTTGACTTCAGCTTCATGTTCCAGGGTTCCCATGGTGCCCAGGTGAGAAATATTTCCTCCCAGTACATCAAGAATGAGTTTTCCGGCAGCCAGGACTACACGAGCGATTTCCCCGACAAGGCCCTGGTCACTGAGCGCATTTTCACCAACGACGACATCCAAGATGCCTCCTACGTGGCGCTGCGCAACCTGAACTTCGGCTACACCCTGCCCAACACGCTTTTTGGAAAGAAAAGCATTCGGGACATGCGCCTGTACGTCAGCGCTCAAAACCTCATCTACCTGACAGCTGATGGCTACGAAGGCTGGAACCCCGAAGGGGTCGATGACGGCCTTGGCAATCCGCTGACATGGGGTTACCAAAGAGGGCCTGCTCCCATGTACCGCACCGTTTCGGTAGGTGTCAACATGGGATTCTGACCCAAGCTGCCCGCGGCTGCCACTTGGCAGCCAGGAGATTCACCATCGTTTTTCAACAAAAACTCAATCGAAATGAAATTTTTCAAAATAACATCGATAATCCTGTTCTGCGGCGCACTGCTCGCCAGCTGCGACCCCGACAGACTCGACTTGGCTCCGATATCGGCAATTGGTGAGAATGGTTTTTACACCAACACTGCCGAGGTCGAAGGAGCCGTGATTGCCATCTACGACGGCCTGCAGCAAGTACCCTTGCGCGAGTTTGCCCTGACGGAAATGCGTTCTGACAATGCCCGCACCAAGTCGCGTGAAGGCGACTGGGCACAGTTCGAGTACTTCGATGTGAAGCCCACCAACCTGGCCGTAGGGCTTTACTGGGCTGCCAACTACAACGTCATCTTCCGGGCCAACCGGGTGCTGGAGCACCTCGATGTGGTTACCGATGCCGGCAAAAGAGCACAGTTCGAAGGTGAAGCCAGGTTTGCCAGGGCCCTTGCCCACTTCAACCTGGTGCGCGCATACGGCGACGTACCCATCGTCGATCGCGTGATCATTCAAACCGACGAGGAATACTTTGATCGCGATCCGGCCGCCAACGTGCTGGCATTCATCGACGAAGACCTCACGGCTGCTGCCGCTTTGCTCCCGCCTCGAAGCCAAATGCCTTTTGGCCGGGCCACCAGAGGCGCTGCCGAAGGGTTGCTCGCCAAGGTCAAGCTCACCCGGGGTGACTACACCGCCGCCCAAGCCCTTACCAGCAAGCTCATTGCCGATTCCGATTATGCCCTCCTCGAAAACTATAGCGATGTGTTTTACTCGGAAAAGAACAACGAAATCCTCTTTGCGATTCCGTACCTCGACGACGATGCCAACGAAAGTCAGGACTTCTCTTTTGAAATGACTGCAGGGGGTGTGGCCAGTGGCCTCAACTACCTCACAGACGATTTCCTGGCAGCTTTGGATCCAGCTGACACAGAGCGAAACCCCGTGCTCTCCAATCCTCTCAATCCACAGGAGACGGCCAAATGGCTGACCAAGTCGAAAGACGCCCGCCTTTGCGGCAACGACTGGATCGTGTTGCGACTGGCAGATGTGTACCTCATGCACGCCGAAGCCATCATGGCCGGTGCTGCCTCCACCACGAACGGCTCTGCAATCGCTGCCTACGACGCTGTGCGCAAACGCGCTGGCATGCCCACCCTGGCCGAGCAAGGTGCCACCGAGCTCACCAAGGAAATGCTGCTCTATGAGAGGAGGATCGAGTTGGGGTTTGAGAACCACCGCCTCTACGACCTCATCCGCTTTGGTGTGGCCGAAAGTGTGCTCAGCGCCTTTGCTCAAAAAGAGGGCCTTTCGTTCTCTCCCACCGATCTGCTGCTGCCCATCCCGCAAGGCGAGATCAACGTCAGCAACGGCCGGCTGACTCAAAACCCTGGCTATTGATTCATCAAAAACTCGGAAATCCGGCACTCCCGCCGGATTTCCCATTTAAATTCCACAACAATGATGTGTTTTAAATCAACCTGGAGATTTCTCTTGAGCGCTATGCTCTTTGCGCTTGCTTTCCACGCCTGTGATACCGTCGATTTACCGGAGGAAGGTTCGATCCCCGACGCCACTCCTCCGATGGCCAAGTTCTCTTATGCAGCCAACGAGGCCGATTTCCACGAAATCCAGTTCACCAACCTTTCGACCAGTGCAACGGATTACCAATGGGATTTTGGCGATGGCGCTACTTCCACTGCAGTCAACCCAAGCCACGTTTACGCGGACGAAGGAGATTATACCGTCACACTGACCGCCTCTGATAAACTCGGCGCTACGAGTACCTATTCAGAAACGATCACGGTCAAGAAGCCGGAAACCAATTTCGAACCGATCATCTTGAACCCCGGCTTTGACGAAGAAGGCAACGACAGTTACAGAGACCATTGGCGCAACGGCGACCTCGGCGGTGTCATTCAGATCACCTCCAGCCCCATCCATGCGGGCGTCAGGGCGGCCAAGCTGCCCTCGAGTGGCGACCGCATCGGCTACCAGCTCATCACCGTCGAAAAAAACAAGAGCTACACGGTTTCTTTCTGGTACACCATGAAGGATTCTCCGGCTGGCACGCTGCGCGTGGCCATTTTGGCTGGCCACGTGACAGACCCGGCACTGGTCGATGCCTCCATCATCGAATCGGTCATCCTCAATGACCAGTCTGATCCGAACACTTACGTGGAAGCTTCGATCACGTTCAATTCTGGCGACAACACCGAAGTGGCCATCTACTTTGACAACAAGGATGTTGAATGCAGAGTCGATACGTTCTCCATCAAAGAGAACTGATGCTCGACAGCGACCCGAGCGATAGCACTGAGGGGGAGACTCCTTCAGTGCTATGCGCTCTCACTCCAATTTTTTCAGTCATGAAGCCCACTATGTTTTTTCTCGAGAAAAATTTTATTCCGGCCTTGTTGGCACTGCTCTCGATCGTCTTGATGAGCTGCAGTAAAAAGGAAATCAAGCCGCCTACGGGCCCGTACATTCCCCCGCCCGACGACAATAAAGAGCTGGTCGAGGGTGTCGATTATTTTTTGCCACATATTGACCTGAGCCATTGGAAGGTCACCCTTCCCATCGGCAACCCTACTGAAATTGAACCACCCGAAATTCTCGATTACGCCAACAATGAATTGCTCAAACAATTCATGTACAACGACTCTACGGATGGTTCGCTGGTATTTTACACCTACCCCGGTTCCTCCACGGCAAATTCCTCTTATTCAAGAACCGAATTGCGCGAGCAAATGGAGCCGGGCAGGAACGATGTCAACTGGACCTTTGCCCAGGGCGGCAGAATGAAGGGCACCCTGTGTGTTCCGGAAATATCCACCGACGCTTCAGGTACTCCTCACCGCACCATCATCATGCAGATACACGGCCGCCTGACCGATGAACAAAGAGACCTGATCGGCGCTGCCGACAACAATGCTCCGCCCATCTTGAAAATATATTGGGACAAGGGAAAAATCCGGGTCAAAACCAAAGTGCTTAAGGACGAGAACACACCCTACCCCGACCTGCTTCGCACAGATGCATGGACGGACGATGAAGGCTATAATTTCCCCTACGTAGGTTCAGACACATTTACACTCGAGGTCATCGCCTCGAAAGGAAGGCTTGAAGTCATTTTCAACGATTCCATTTCAAAGGTTTATGAAAACCCCAGCCTTGAAAAGTGGGGAGTTTTTGAAAATTATTTCAAAGCCGGCAATTATCTCCAAACCAAAGATGAAGGCGCTTTTGCCAAAGTGAAATTCTACGCCCTCGAAGTGAGTCATTGACAGGCAAAGGGGGTAGCTACTGCACAAATCGCGTGAGAGTAGATGCGGTCAATATCTGCGGTCGCATTCCGAATTTAGTTTCATACAGTTCTATGCAATTTCAATTTGGTTAGGGCTGATGCAGGAGCCCATTCTCCTCACCTCTTCGACAAGGAGTGGGCCTCCTGCTTTTTTCTAAAATAAATGCATGCCTGGCAATCCATCCATATTGAAAAAACTGTTGAAATGGTTGCTCGCCATTGGCCCCGGCATATTTGCCATTGGATACACCATCGGCACCGGCAGTGTGACTTCTATGGTCGTCGCTGGCAGCTCCTATGGCATGCAACTTTTGTGGGTGCTTTTTTTGAGCTGCCTTTTTTCATGGGTTTTGATGGAGGCCTACGGCAGATACACAATCGTCACAGGCACATCGGCACTTTTTGGTTTCCGCAAAAACCTCAAATATGGAAAGCTCATAGCCATCCTCATCATCGTTGGAGTTTCTTTCGGTCAGCTCAATTCCCTCATAGGAATATTGGGTATCAGCGCCAACGCCATTTTTGAAATACTCGCCCTGTTCATTCCGGCCATCGAAGGCATGGAATACCAGGCCGTGCTCTTCATCGCCATTTTGATCATCGGGATCATGTATGCCCTGCTCTGGGTCGGCAAATATTCATTTTTCGAAAAAATACTGATCCTGTTCGTCACGCTGATGGGGCTCTCCTTTTTGCTGTCCCTTTTCATCGTATTTCCGGACCCCAAAGAAATTGCTGCAGGCTTCGTGCCGTCCATCCCGCAAGTGGAAGGTGGGAAAATGATGGTTGCAGCATTTGTGGGCACCACCATGGCAGCCGCCACCTTTCTATCCCGGCCATTGTTCATCTTCGGAAAAGGCTGGACGCTGGCGAACCTGAAAGACCAGCAACGCGATGCCCTGTGGGCGGCCATTTTGATCTTTTTCATCAGCGGCTCCATCATGGCCGTGGCAGCCGGGGCCCTGTTTCCCGAAGGCAAGGTGGTAACCCGCGTGTTGGACATGGTGTCCACCCTCGAGCCCATTGCCGGCCGATTTGCCATTGCCATATTTTTCCTGGGCACCCTGTCGGCCGGCTTGTCATCCATATTTCCAATCCTGATGATCACGCCTCTGATGATAGCAGATTACCAGGCAGGTAAACTCGACACCGAATCAAAGCAGTTCAAAATATTGACCGGCATCGCCTGCATCATTGGCCTCAGTGTGCCGATACTCGGCGCCAACCCCATTCAGATGCAAATACTGTCGCAGGTCTTCAATGTTTTCGTGCTGCCCCTCGTCATATTGGGAATCATCATTTTGACGAACAATAAAAAGCTAATGGGCGAATACCGCGCAGGCCTCCTGCTCAATACGGGTATGGCACTGGCCCTGGTTTTTGCCTGTATCATTTCCTACAACGGCGTTCTGGCCATCATCGAAAAATTTCACTAAGCAACCATTATGAACCATATTTCCCAAAAATTCTCCCTGCTCCTCATCCTTGGCCTCGTGCTTTTTGGATGCAATGAAAAAAAAGGGCTCGTACACAATGTGGAGGAATTCAACAAAGCAGTGAAAGAAGCAAAACCCGGTGACCGCATCGTGCTCGCCAATGGCGTGTGGAGAGATGCAGAGCTGGTTTTCGAGGGAAAAGGAGAGAAGGACAATCCCATCGTTCTCACGGTTGAGGAAAAAGGAAAAGTAACGCTGGAGGGGCAGTCTTACCTGGAAATGGCAGGTGAGTACCTGCACGTGGAGGGCCTCGTTTTCAAAAATGGATATACGCCTACCTCCGAAGTCATTTCATTTCAGAAAAGCAAAAACGAGCTGTGCAACAACTGCCGGGTAACGGAATGTGTAATTGACAATTACAATAATCCGGAGCGATTCGAGTCTGATTATTGGGTGGGCATTTATGGCAAAAACAACCGCTTCGACCATAATTACCTCGTTGGAAAAAGGAACCTGGGCGTGACGCTGGCCGTGCGTCTCAACACGGAAGAAAGCAGGGAGAACCACCACCAGATCGATCACAACTATTTCGGCCATCACCCAATTTTGGGCAGCAACGGCGGCGAAACCCTGCGCATCGGAACCAGCCATTATTCCCTCACCAACTCAAATACCATCGTCGAATACAATTATTTCGACCGCTGTAATGGCGAGCACGAAATAATCTCCAATAAATCCTGTCAGAATATTTACAGGTACAACACCTTTTACGAGTGCCAGGGTACGCTGACCATGCGCCACGGGAATGAAACCCTGGTGGAGGGCAATTATTTCTTCGGAAACGGCAGGTCGAATACCGGTGGCATCCGCATCATCAATGAAAAGCAAAAGGTGATCAACAATTATTGCGAGGGGCTCACAGGCTACCGCTTCAGAGGCGCTCTTGTCATCATGAACGGCGTGCCCAACTCTCCCCTGAACCGCTATTTTCAGGTGAAAGATTCCGAGGCCTCCAACAACAGCTTCATCAATTGCGACTACATCCAGTTTTGCGCAGGCAGCGATGCCGAGCGAAGCGCCGTACCGGTGAATACCGTCGTCAACAACAATATTTTTTACAACGAAGCCAAGGATGATATTTTCACCGTTTACGACGACATCAGCGGAATCACCTTTGAGGGAAATATCCTCAGTGAAAATATCGAGCCCATTGCTCCGCAGGGATTCACCAAGGCCAAAATCGAATTCGAAAGGGACGAGAACGGCGTACTGTTGCCAAAAGACAAATCCATCAAAGCAGGCATCACCGAGGTGCATCCGCACGCTACGCCGGAAAATACCGGTGTGAGCTGGTATCCCCGCGAGGAGCAGGAGGTCGTTTTCAACACCGGCAAAACAATCGCCGTGCAGCCGGGCACCAACACCCTTTTCGAAGCCGTGAAAAATGCCGAACCGGGCGATATTCTGGAATTGGCCGAAGGCGAATACCTGATGACCAAAGCCATCGATGTTTACCATCCCGTGACGGTGCGGGGCGCTTCGGCCAAGCCCACCCTGAAATTCATGAAAAATTCATTGTTCAACATCGAAAACGGGGGGGCACTCACCATGCAAAACCTGAAAATCGACGGCGCCGAATGCCCGGACTACGCAGGCAATTCAGTGGTTCGAACCAGCCGCTATTCCATGAACAGGAATTACAAGCTGTTCATCGAAAATTGCGACTTCACTGACCTCGACGTAAACCACAGCTTCAATGTTTTGAAAATATACAAAAGCACCTTTGCCGATTCGGTTGTGCTGCGCAACTCCACTTTCAAAAACATCAGCGGTGCGGTTATCGCCCTCGATGCCGAAAACGACGAGAGGGGAATTTACAACGCTGAAAATATCGTCGTTGAAAATTGCCGTTTCGAGGACATCGGTTGGGCAGCGCTGAACATCGTCCGCGACGGCAGAGACGAAAGCACCTTCGGTCCCATGGTCGTGGTCAAGAACAGCGTATTTAAAAACGTGGGTAAGGACAAGCGCAATAAATCCGGGGCTTCTGTCGGACTGAGTGGTGTGCAGTACATCAATCTCTCCGGCTGCGAATTCACCGATTCTGCCCCTGTGAAATTCCACCTGGTAGTTGGCGATCCGGTAATCAAAATCAATGATTGCAAACTGGTCAACACCGAAAAAGTGATTACCGACGACGGTTCTTACGCTCCCGGTCATTTCAACAACATTTGGAAATAATCAATGGTAAATTCAATCAAAATATCATTATTGGCACTGCTGCATGTGGCATTGATTTCTTGTGCCAGTGCACAAAGGCATCCCTCCCTGATGCTCACCCCTGAAAGTGTGGCGCATATCAGGTCGGGGCTCGGCTCGGTGCCCCTCTTCGACCGGGCACTGAAAGCCACTAAAGCGGAAGTGGACGCAGAAATTGCGGCAGGCATCGATGTGCCGGTGCCGAAAGACATGGCCGGCGGCTACACCCACGAACGGCATAAAAAGAATTTTTTCATTCTTCAAAAAGCCGGGGTTTTGTTTCAGATCACCGGCGATGAAAAATATGCCGTATATGTCCGCGACATGCTGATGGAGTATGCCAAACTCTACCCAACGCTGGGGCTACACCCGACCAACCGCTCTTATGCCACCGGCAAGATATTCTGGCAATGCCTCAACGACGCCAACTGGCTGGTGTACGTCAGCCAGGCTTATGACTGCATTTACGACTGGCTGAAACCGGAACAGGTGAAATACCTCAATGAAACCTTGTTCCGTCCTTTTGCCGATTTCCTTTCCGTCGAAAATCCGCAGTTCTTCAACCGCATCCACAACCACAGCACCTGGGGCAATGCCGCCGTGGGCATGATCGGACTCGTGATGGATGACGAGGAGCTGGTTAACCGGGCCTTGTACGGACTGCAATCCGATGGAATTTCATCAGAAGACCGGGACAATGACGGGGGATTCATCAAGCCGGAAGGACAGAAAAAAGCCGGGTTCCTGGCCCAGTTGGACGGCTCTTTCTCCCCGGATGGCTATTTTACCGAAGGGCCATATTATTTGAGGTATGCCATCTATCCCTTCATGATTTTTGCCAAAGCTTTGGCCAACAAGAAACCAGAACTGAAAATATTCGAGTACCGTGACAGCATTTTGAAAAAGGCCGTTTTCGCCTTGTTCTACCAAACGGATTTACAGGGACGGTACTTCCCCATCAACGATGCCCAAAAAGGCATGAGCTGGCTCTCGCGGGAAAGCATCACTGCCGTTGACCTCACCTATTTCGAATGCGGCAAGGAGCCCATGCTGCTGTCCATTGCGAAGCTACAGGGAGAGGTGCTGCTGGACGAAGCGGGCTATGCCGTTGCGAGCGATTTGGCCAAAGGACTTGCAAAGCCTTTCCGCCACCGCCCGATGGCATTTACCGACGGACCAAACGGAAAAAAAGGCGGCTTGGCCATATTGCGAAACAATTACACCGAAGTTGACGAGCTCTGCGCCGTTGTGAAATATTCGGCACAAGGCATGGGCCACGGCCACTTTGACAAGCTGTCGTATTCGCTATACGACGGCGTCGGGGAAGTCATCCAGGACTATGGCGCCGCCCGCTGGGTGAATATCGATCAAAAAGGCGGTGGCAGATATTTGCCTGAAAATAATTCCTGGGCCAAGCAGTCCATTGCCCACAATACACTCGTAATAAACGAGATATCCCACTACAAAGGCGACGTAAAAACAGGCGAAGCCAACCACCCCGACCTCTATTATTTCGACGCTGACAATACAAACCTGCAAGTGGTGAGTGCCGTGGATTCTGCGGCCAGTCCCGGCTCGGTAATGCACCGGACGGTCGTTCTGCTCACCCTTGAAGAGTTCGAAAAACCCCTGCTCATCGACGTGTTCCGCGTGCGGTCGGACAAGCCCTCGCAATACGATCTGCCGGTCTGGTTTCAGGGGCATCTGCTAACCCAAAATTTTGACTACCAGGCCGAGACACAATCACTAACCCCGATGGGCAGCGATTTCGGCTACCAGCATTTGTGGAAAGAAACAGCGGGCTCCACCGCCGATGGCAACGCCCAAATCACCTGGTTCGGCAACGGCCGTTTTTACTCGCTCACCACCATTGCGGCCCCGGAAGACGAGCTGATTTTCGCCCGCCTCGGCGCCAACGACCCGAATTTCAATTTGCGCAGGGACCCCGCTTTCATCCACCGGAAAAAAGGCCTTGACCGGGCCACATTCGTCTCGGTCATCGAGCCGCATGGCGCTTACAATCCCGTCGAGGAAATACCATTGAACCCTTTCCCGCACGTCCAATCCCTCCGGCTGGAACTGGACACGGAGGCTTATACGGCACTCAGTTTTGAAAGAAAAGAAGGCGGCCAATGGCTGCTCATTCTGACGAATAACAACGCTTCAAAAGTGGCAACACATCAACTTGAAATCAAAGGTGAAACGGTCCAATGGACGGGCCCCTTTCACCTCATCAAAAAAGGCTGATCATGGACAAAACAACTGCGAGCAAAGAATTCCTCTTCGGCGACGAAATCGAATGGGAAGAGGTGGCACCAGGCATGAAACGCCAGATCATGGGTTACGACGGCAAGATCATGATGGTAAAGGTGCAATTTGAAAAAGGCGGTGTGGGTGAGATCCACGAGCACCACCACTCACAGGTCACCTACGTGGTCAGTGGGAAATTTGAAATGACCATTGGCAATGAAAAAAAGATCCTCAAAGGTGGCGACGCTTTTTACATCCCGCCCCACGTACTGCATGGTTGCGTATGCCTCGAAGATGGCGTGCTCATCGACGTATTCAGCCCTGTACGGGAGGATTTCTTGAGCTAACCTCGTTTCGTCAACGCTGCGCAAGATCTGCAGCATCAACTCGACATCATGAAAATAAAAGGACTTAGATGGTGGATCGTGGCACTGATTGCTATTGCTACGGTCATCAATTACGTGGACCGGAACGCGCTGGGCATCATGTGGCCACAGATCTGGAAGGATATCGGTCTCGATGAAGAGAATGCAAAACACGCCTATGCGACCATTTCGACCTTTTTCCTGATCGCATACGCCATCAGCAAGGGCCTTTCGGGCCGCATGTTCGACATCATAGGCACCCGATTGGGATTCGTCATTTGCATCGTGGTGTGGTCGGTTTCGGCGGCCCTACATGGGCTTGCCAAGAGCGTGTTGAGCTTCAGCATTTTCAGGGCCTTGCTGGGGCTGGGTGAGGCCGGCAACTGGCCCGGCGCCACCAAATCCAACGCTGAGTGGTTTCCGGTAAAAGAGCGCGCCCTGGCCCAGGGCATCTTCAACTCCGGCGCCTCCATCGGAGCCATCGCTTCGGCACCGCTGATTGCCATCGTTTACACCTGGGTAGGCTGGAAGATGACCTTCATCCTCATGGGAGGATTGGGCTTGCTGTGGCTGATTCCCTGGCTGTACCTGAACCGTGGAACACCCGAACAGCACCCCTTCATTACCGATGAGGAAAAGGAGTATATCCTGAAAGGTGCCGTTCCGGAAAACACCGTCGTGGATGAAGCCGACGACCGCTGCCTGAGCTATGGCGAGCTCATCCGCTACAAACAATCCTGGGCGGTGATGCTGTCGCGTTTTGCCATCGACCCCATCTGGTGGTTGTTCGTCATCTGGCTGCCGATTTACCTCAACGAAGCATTCGGCTTCAACGTAAAAGAGATCGGATTCTTTGCCTGGGTACCTTACGTGGGAGCTGCGTTGGGCAGCATTTTCGGTGGCTGGCTGGCCCAGCGGATGATGTCCAAAGGCGCTTCGGTCAACAAAGCACGCAAGCGGGTCATCGCCCTATCAGGGCTGTTCATGTTGCCTGGTCTGATAGCAGGGGCTTTCACCAAGGATCCTGTGTTGGCCGTCATCTTGATTGCGGTGGTGCTGTTTGGATTCCAGGTTGCCATCAGCAATCTGCAAACCCTGCCCAGCGACTACTTTTCCGGAAAATCCGTCGGAACGTTGGCGGGCATGGGCGAGTTTGCCGCTGCCGTAGGATCCATCATCCTTTCCACCTTTCTCATCCCCTTCTTGTCGCAGATCAGTTACCTGCCGGTGTTCATCCTGGGTGCCATTCTGGTACCGTTGGGCATCGGGGCTGTGTTCGTGCTGGGTGGAAAAATTGAAAGGCTGAAACTCAAAAATTAATAATGCTTTCGGTCGATGGCTTCGAGCAACGCTTTTTCGAGCCGCACCCCAAGCCAACTGACCGGACTCAATCTAAACCAACGAATTATGGAATTTCAAGGAAAAACGGCCATCGTAACTGGTGGAGGAAGAGACATCGGAAGAGCAATTTCCGTCAAATTGGCATCCAAGGGCGCCAAGGTTGTCATCAATTATTACAACACCCCCGCCGATGCGGAAGAAACCTTGCGCATCATCAAAAATGCAGGCGGCGAAGCCATCACTGTGAGAGCCGATCTGACCAAATGGGATGAGTGCTTCCGGCTGGTAGAAGAAGCCAGAAAGGCATTTGGCGACAAGATCCACATCCTCGTCAACAATGCCGGCGGTCTGGTCGCTCGCAAAAAACTGTGCGAAATGGACGAGCAATTCTGGGACTTCGTCATGGCTCTCAACCTCAAGTCCGTCTTCATGATGCACAAGGCTACCGTGCCTCACATGCCCCCCGGCAGCGCCATCGTCAACATCGCTTCGCAAGCCGGCCGCGACGGAGGTGGAGGTGGCGCCTCTGCTTATGCCACATCAAAAGGCGGCGTGATGACCTTTACCCGTGCCATGGCCAAAGAACTCGGCCCCGACGGCATCCGCGTCAACGCTGTGTGCCCCGGCATGATCGCCACCACCTTCCACGACACCTTTACTCCCCAGGATGTGCGTGAAATAGTGGCAGCCAAAACCCCCTTGCGCCGTGAGGGCACCCCCGAAGAGGTGGCCAACCTGGTGGCTTGCCTCGCCTCCGATGAAACCTCCTTCGTGACAGGTGCCAACTTCGACATCAACGGAGGCCTGGCTTTCTCCTGAGCGTCGAATACTCGACTGACCATCATTCAACCTGCTCGAGCGCGGGGCGCCATGCAATGAATCGGTTTGATGATACAGTGGGACCTCCCCAGTTCCTGTCCGCCGTTGAGGTGGACAGGAACGGCATGGCCCCTTCCCCGTGGTACCTCGCTTCGTTGCTGGTTGCTTCCTTTGTGAACCAACACGACAACCCAATTTTGAACTGTCATGATGAAAAAAGTAGTCACCTTCGGTGAAATCATGCTACGCCTTACCCCACCGGGGTACTTGCGCTTTTCCCAAGCCTCTTCATTCGACGTTGTCTATGGCGGCGGAGAAAGCAATGTGGCTGTATCGCTGGCCAACTACGGCATACCAGTAGAATTCGTCACCAGATTGCCCCACAATGACATCGGTGATTGTGCATTGATGGAAATGCGCAAACGGGGCGTGGGCGTCAACCACATCGTCAGAGGCGGCGAACGGCTCGGAATCTATTTCCTGGAAATGGGTGCCGTAAGCAGAGGCAGCAAGGTGGTGTACGACCGGGCACACAGCGCCATGGCCACCATTGAGAAAGGCATGATCGATTGGGAGGAAGTCTTCAAGGATGCCCAATGGTTTCACTGGACGGGCATTACGCCTGCCATCTCTCAAGGTGCCGCCGATGCCTGCCTCGAGGCCATCCAAACTGCCAACCGCATGGGCGTGACGGTGTCCACGGATTTGAACTACCGCAAAAACCTCTGGAAATACGGCAAAAAGCCCGGCGACATCATGCCCGAGCTGGTGGCCGGCTGCGACATCATCCTCGGCAACGAGGAGGATGCCGAAAAGCACTTCGGACTCCATCCCGAAGGCGTGGACGTCACCAAGGGTCACTCCGTAGAAGCCCAATCTTACTTGTCTGTCATGAAACAACTCATGCAGATGTTCCCCAGGGCAAAAAAGGTCATCACCACCCTGCGCGGAAGCATCAGCGCTTCGCACAACACCTGGTCGGGTGTCTTGTACGACGGAAAAAAGCTCTACCAGGCCCCGACCTACGACATCACCCACATCGTCGACCGGGTGGGCGGAGGCGACAGCTTCATGGGCGGTCTCATCTATGGCATGTTGACCTGGCCCGACGACGATCAGAAGGCTCTGAACTTCGCCGTGGCAGCGTCCTGCCTGAAGCACACCATTTACGGCGATGCCAACCTCGTCACCGTCGAAGAAGTCATGAAACTGATGGAAGGAGATGCCAGTGGAAGGGTAAGCAGGTAAATGTCCGCTCCCTTTCACTTTCTTTTCCCCATGCCCAAGGTGGGCCGGAAGGTGTATTCCTGCCCCAGGCTGATCACAAAACCAAAACCAATGGCAAGATTCACCAGGATCCAAGTGGCGCAAACCATGATTGCCCAAGGGATGGTCCCTCTTTTTTACCATCCCGATGTCGCCGTTTGCAAAGAAGTGCTCAAAGCCGTCTATGAAGGCGGCGCCCGGCTACTGGAGTTCACCAACCGGGGTGATTACGCCCACGAGGTATTCGCTGAGCTGAACAAGTTTTGCGAAGCTGAACTTCCGGAAATGATCATGGGTGTCGGTTCCGTAACGGATGCGGGTACGGCTTCGCTGTACTTGCAGCTCGGCGCCAACTTCATCGTCACTCCCGTTTTGAGAGAGGATATAGCCATCGTCTGCAACAGGAGGAAAGTGCTGTATTCACCGGGCTGCGGATCGCTCACCGAGATAGCCAGAGCCGAAGAACTGGGCGTGGAAATCGTCAAACTGTTCCCTGGTAGTACCTATGGGCCCGGCTTCATCACCGCCGTGATCGCTCCGCAACCATGGACCAGCATCATGCCCACGGGCGGGGTGAGCCCTGAATATGACAACCTCAAGAAATGGTTCGATGCCGGGGCTGCATGTGTAGGCATGGGCTCCAAACTCATGGCCAAAGACGCCAGTGGCCATTTCGACCTGCCTAAAATCACCTCGCTGACGCGCGAATCCCTGCAAAGCATTCAGAAAATCAGATCGAACCCACGCCCCTGAGGGGACAGCTCCCACTTCCAGCCCTGCCGTACCCGCATCTACTCTTGCTTGCAATTCATTGCCGCTTGACGGGCCACCAAAGCGCGCCTCAGCTCGGCGTGATTCCGCTCTTTTTCCCATCTTCACGCCCGGCTACTTTCTCTTTCACCTGACAACTGCAAGCAATGAAACACCTGACTTTGTTGATGCTGGCCTTGCTTTGGGCAGGGACCTCATGGGCTCAAAAAAAAGCACTCACCATCGACGACCTGGTGAAGTGGAATCAAATCCAGTACAGCCGCATCTCCAACGACGGCAACTGGGTCGCCTACAGCCTCAAAGCCGAGGAAGGAGACGCCACCCTCGAACTCTGGAGCGCCACCTCGGGCAACACCTGGCGCTACCCCCGCGGCGAGCAGGGTACCTTCACCGAGGACAGCCGCTTCCTCGTCTTCCTCATCAAACCTTTCGAAGATTCCGTTCGCGCCATGAAGCGCCGAAAGGTCAAAAAGGACGATCTGCCCAATGACACCCTCGGCATCCTCGAGCTCTCCACCCGCAAGCTGGTCAAAATTCCAGACGTGAAATCATTCCGGGTGCCCGAGCGCTGGAGTGGCTGGGTGGCCATCCACCTGGAAGCCGACAAATCTGAACCCGCGGCCGACACCACGGCCACACCCGCCCCCGATTCGCTGAAAACGACCCAGGGCGAACAGAAAAAGAAAAAGCCGGCGAAAAAGGAAAACAACAAGAACGGCTCCCGCCTTGTGCTGCACCAAACTACCACCGGTAGCCAGATCACCTTCCCCTTCGTCAAGGATTACGAACTGGCCGAACGTCGACCCGCCCTCCTGTTTACGACCACTGGCACCGAAGACAGCACCCTTTGGCAGGGCGTCTATTTCTTCGACCTCGACAACCGACATCAACATGCCCTCTTGACGGCCAGCGGCGAATTCAAGCACCTCACCTTCGACGAGGCCGGCCAACAAGTGGCCTTCCTGGCCAACCTCGATACCACAGATGCCCGCGTGCCGCCTTTTGTCCTCTATTACTGGCAAGAGGGTCTCGAGGCGGCCCGTCCGTTGGCCGATAGCTCCGCCCACTTCTTGCCCGAAAATTGGCTGGTGAGCCAACACGCCCGACCCGTGTTCAGCCAGGATGGACAACGCCTGTTCTTCGGCATGGCTCCCCCTCCCATTCTGCAAGACACATCCTTGCTCGATGACGAAATCGTCAACGTCGAGGTGTGGTCCTACACCGACGGGCTGTTGCACACCCACCAGAAAACCCTGCTCGACCGCGAGCGCCGGCGCAGCTTCGACGTGGTTTGGTACCCGGCTGAAGACAGGTTCGTCCCCCTGGCCGACCGCTCCATGCCCGAAATGACTTTCGTCGATGAGCGCAACGCCGATGTGGCCATCGGTTACACCGAAGAACCCTACCAGCAGCTCATTTCCTGGGAGGGCAGCCCCCGGCGCGACGTCTGGCTGGTAAACCTGCGCACCGGCCAGCGCCGCGAACTGGCCAAGGGCCTGCGCGGCCGACCCCAACTCTCACCCCAAGCCCGCTTCGTGTACTGGTATAGCGAGCTCGACAGCGCCTGGTTCGCCCACGATATTGCCGAGGCAACCACCCGCCAGATTACCACCAACGACCTCGCCCCATTTTACGACGAACGCAATGATGTGCCCGACTATCCCAACGCCTACGGAATCGCCGCCTGGACGGCCAACGACGAGTTCGTGCTCATCTACGACCATTTCGACATCTGGCAAATCGACCCCACTGGCCATTCCGCCCCGGTAAACCTCACCAACGGCCGCCAATCTTCGACCCGCTACCGCTACATCCGCACCGACCCCGACGAAAAGTTCGTCAGCCGCGGCCAGCGCATGCTGCTGCACATCTTCGACGAAAACACCATGGACAGCGGCTACGGCTTCCTCATCTATGGCGCCGGCGGTCCCATCCAGCTCGTCAAGGGTGCCTATTTCTACGAAACCAGCCCCCAGAAGGCACGCCACGCCGAACGAATCCTCTTCTCCCGGGAAAATTTCCAAACCTTCCCCGACCTGCTCTATAGTGACCTGACCTTCCGCTCCCCGCGCCAGGTCAGCCATGCCAACCCCCAACAGGCCCAATACCGCTGGGGCAAAGCCCAACTGCACGAATGGACCTCCCTCTACGGGGAAAAGCTCCGCGGCATCCTCGTATTGCCCGAAGACTTCGACCCCTCCAAGCAGTACCCCATGATCGTCAACTTCTACGAGCGCAGCAGCGACGGCCTGCACCGCCACCGGGCCCCCTATCCTCACCGCTCCACCATCAACTACAGCTACTACGTCAGCCGGGGATACATCATTTTCAACCCCGACGTGCCATACCGCATCGGCTATCCCGGCGAAAGCTGCGTCGCTGCCGTGGTGCCCGGCGTGACATCACTCATCGACAAGGGCTTCGTCGATCGCCACCGCATCGGCGTGCAGGGTCACTCCTGGGGCGGATACCAGGTGGCCTACCTCATCACCAAGACCGACTTGTTCCGTTGTGCAGAAAGCGGCGCCCCCGTGGTCAACATGTTCTCGGCCTATGGCGGCATCCGCTGGCAAACCGGCCTGAGCCGCATGTTCCAGTACGAGCACACCCAGAGCCGCATCGGCGGCACCATCTGGGAATACCCTCTGCGCTACCTCGAAAACTCGCCCTTGTTTTTCCTCGACAAGGTCAACACCCCCGTGCTCATCATGCACAACGACAACGACGGCCATGTGCCCTGGTACCAGGGCATCGAATTCTTCGTGGCCATGCGCCGCTTGGGCAAACCCGCCTGGATGCTCAACTACAACGACGAACCCCACTGGCCCCTCAAGCTGCAAAACCGCAAGGACTTCCAGCTGCGCATGAGCCAGTTCTTCGACCATTACCTCATGGACGCTCCTAAACCCATGTGGATGGAGCGCGGCGTACCCGCCATCGAAAAGGGGATCCTGCAAGGCCTGGAACCAGCGCCCAATGACGCTCCCTCCAGCCGGGAAAGGTGAAATGACTCCCCGAGGTGTACCCGCTCAGACTTGCCCCCTCGAAAGGGCAGTGACCGTTTGCTCGTATCCCTTGCGTCTTTCCCATGCTGGGAAGCAGTGGAGCAGTGAATTTTTTTGATCGCCGATTTATAGGTCCGGTGTTTCATTTTGAATGAAACGCGCACTTATTCAGGGAGTGACGGAGGTTCCCCCTCTGGCCTGGGGATAGCCGGGCAGGCCAAAGCCTGAGTCTGCTGTAAAAAGTTTTTGTGGAATGAAAAAGCATTTGCCGTTAGCCTATCGCTGTGCCCGTTGATGCTTTTCGGTGCAAGTTCATAGGCTGGGCCCCGTAGTGCCGCGTTTCTGTCTGGGGGGCAGCCTGTCAAACTGCGCAGGCACAACGACCTTTACGGCCTGTCCGTCGGAAGACTGGCTTGTCCGACTGGATAGGCGGGCCTGTCCGTCGACAGACGGGCTGGATAGACAGCTCGACCTCAAGGTCGAGCTACTTGCGCAGCTTAAACGCTGCGCTACGGGGAACGCTGCGCTACGGGGAACGTTGCGCTACGGGGAACGCTGCGCTACGGGGAACGCTGCGTTACGGGGAACGCTGCGTTACGGGGAACGCTGCGCTACGGGGAACGCTTCGCACTTGTGCCGGAAAGGTGAATAGGCCACCCAACCGCTCTGGGATACTTGCTTTTCCGATCCAGACCGACTTTTTACGTGCGCTCAGTTCCCCGTCTGGGCTGGCGATAGCCGGGCAGGCTCAAATCCTTCGCTTTTCAATTCAACATCGATCGCCGACACTATAACTGCCGCTTTGGTATTTCTAACCAGTTGGCAGTAGCCAAACACCCCTCACTCGCGTCACGCGTCACGCGTCACGAGCTACGCGTCACGAGTCACGCGTCACGAGTCACGCGTCACGAGTCACGGGTCACGCGTCACGGCAGCACCACCCAGGGCAAAACCTTTCGTTGCCCATTCACATCGACGAATACGAAGTAGGTGCCAGCAGCCAGTCCCGCCGGTAAGGTGTATTGGTCGAGCCCTGCAGCCGAGTACCCTGAGCCAACGTACACCTCGAGGCCCGTCGCATCGAAAACCACGTACCGCACTTGCCCGGGGGCGGAGGCCTCTATGGTGAGCCTCGCTCCCGTCTTGCCAGCTGGGTTGGGGGCAATGCGTGCGACGAAGGGCGAGGCCTCCCTTTTCGACGATGCCGTAGCGACATCCACGGTGAAGTAGAACACCTCGCTGCAGCCGATGTCGTCCGTGATGGTGAGCGTGTAAAAGCCGGGGTACAAGTTGGTAGCAGATTGGGTGGTGTCGCCGTGACTCCAGGCAAAGGAATAAGGTGGCCAGCTACCGAACACGCTGAGCAAGTCGATGGAGCCATCGTTGGCCTGGGCAGAGCTGGCCGGATCGATGGAAAAAAGGGCCTGGATGTATTCCTCAGCTTCAACGAGTTGGGTGCTCGAGGTGGCGGTGCAGCCGTGCAGGTCAGTGACAGTGATGCTGTAAAGGCCTTCGGGCAGCATGTCGATAGCAGGCTCCGTTTGGCCGTTACTCCAGAGGAAATGGTAGCCTGGTGTACCACCGATGGCGGAGGCATTTGCCGTGCCTGCATTGCCGGCGCCATGGCAGAGGCGGGTGTTGGCGTCGATGTGTACCGAAAGGGGTGGCGGCTGATCGATGGTGATTTGCGCCGTGGTTTTGCAACCAAACAAGTCGGTGACGCTTAGGCCGTAAGTTCCAGCTGCGAGGCCTTGGGCCTGGGCGGTGGTATGCCCCGAGCTCCAGAGGAATTGGTAAGGGGGAGTGCCACCCGATGGGATGGCTGAGGCCTGGCCATCGGCAGAGCCATGGCAGCGAGCGCTGTCAATTTCGAGCAGCAAGGTCAGCGAATCGGGTTCGGGGAGGAAGAACTGCAGGGCGTCTGTACAGCCGGCTGCATCGGTCACGGTGACGGCGTAGTTACCAGGTCCTAAGTTGGTGCGGAGGGAGTCGGTGGCATTGTCGTTCCAGAGCCATGAGAGGGGTTCGGTGGCGTGCAAAGGATAGACGAGGGCCATTCCATTCTGGGCGCCATGGCACTGGATGGGCTGGATATCGAGACCGAGTTCGAGGTTGCCCCAGGCGATCACTGTGGCCGAATCGATGAACAGGCATCCGTGGGCGTCGGTCAGGGTGAGGGCATAGGTGCCGGGCAACAAGCCTGAGAGCAGGGAGTCGGTAGCGCCGTTGCTCCAGAGGTAGTCGAAAGGCGGCTGGCCAAGGGGAATGGTGGCCTGCAAGGTGCCGCCGGTGGCTGAGGCGCACAGGTAGGGCGAGGCAAACAGCTGACCATCGAGGTAGGGACTTTGTGTGACGATGGCCGTCAGCACGGTGCTGACACTGTTGGCGTCGGTGATGGTGATTGAATAGCTGCCACTGGGCAGGCTGTCGAGGCGGGTGCCAGTGAGGGTGCCGTTCGACCAGAGGACTCCGTAAGGTTCGCAGCCATTGCTGACGCTGAGGGAGAGTTCGCCGTCGGGCTGGCCGCAGGAGGCGGGCTGCACCTGTTGGACGGTGGCGTTGAGTTGGGCTCCTTCGAAGGTGCCGATGTCCACGTGTTGGTTCTGGATTCGGGGTTGACCGGCCAGGTCGTTCGAGATGTCCAATAGGTTGACGATGGCGTCGGAGCCGGCGTCGATGAGTGGGGAGCAGGAGCTGGGGCGGAAATCGCCCTGGAGCGGGTCGATGAATCCGGGGTCGTCGCCAGCGATCACCCCTGCTTGACAGTGATAGCCATCGGGCAGGGAGTTGCAAGCCGGTGCTACGACGAAGCAATTTTCGAGGAACATGTTTTTGGCGTGCAAGGGGTAGTGGTCGAGGAGCTGTGAGTCTTGCAGTACGCAATTGATGAGCTTGACGGAGGCGGTTCTGGCCAGTGAGGCGGTCTTGGTCGTATTGCCATGGATGACGCAGCCTATCAAGGTATCGGCGTAGGTACTGTTGGAGCGGTAGAGCAGGGGAGCGGTGTTTTCGGTGAAGATGGAATTGATGAAGTAGGAGCCATTGGAACTGATTCTCAGCAGGGGCAATCCGGGCGTAGTGCCATTGCGGCGGAAGAGGAGGTTTTCGAACCGGATTGGCCGGGGAGCCGAGGTGTATGCATTCATCAGCCAGTTGTTGAGGGGGTGGTTGTCTTCGAAAATGGAATTTCGGAAAGCGAGTTGCCCGTAGAGTTCCAAGAGCAGTACAGACCCGACGCTGTCATTGTGGGCAAATCGGCAAGAGTCGAACTGGACGCGGGTTGTGAATGGGCTGCCGGATGGGGGTTCGATGCTGACCAGATGGAGGGCGTACTGTTTGGATTTGTGTCGGGTGAATGTACAGCGATCGAAAACGATGACATCGGTGAAGGTCAGGTTGGTGGGTTCATGCCAAAAGGCGGCCCCGTTGTTGTCGGCGCTGTTTTGGTCGAATGTACAGTTGCGAAACAACAGTTTGAGTCCGCTATTTCGACCGGCGATGTGGGCGACACCTCCACCGAGGTTCTTTGCATGGTTGTTTCTGAACACACAATCGATGAAATCGGTGGTGTCAGGTACGTTTTGCTCGTAGAAATGCACGGCACCGCCGTTTCGGCCTGCGGTGTTGTTTTCAAAGACACAACCGAGGAAAGAGCCCGGCAGTTCCACTTTCGAGGCATTGGTGCTGATGACGGCGCCACCGTCGAAGTCGGCGTGGTTGTTTCTGAAAACGCAATGCTGGATGCGCACACGATGGTCGGTGTTCCAGGCGAAGCCACAGCCGAGGGCTCCGCCGCTGCCACTGGCCACGTTGTTTTCGAAGAGGCAGTTGCGCACATCGAGGGCAAGGAAAAACTGGCCAGTGACGTGCATGCCAGCAGCGTCCCAGCTCGTCTGATCGCCGGAGCCGTCGGCCCGGCCTGCTCGGATGATGAAGCCGTCGATGACGGTGGGAGCGAGGGTGAATGTTCCCATCAGTCGCACGACGTGGTAGCTGTTGTCGGAATCGTCGCCGGGGGTGCCGATGTCGCCGGAGAGCACGGTGGGGTAGAGGTTCCAGTTGCGCTGGTCGAGGGTGGTTTCCGTGCCGGAGAAACCACCGAACATGCGCACGCCCGGCCGCAACATGAAAGAAATCGATCGGTTGGCGGAGTCTGGCAGGTAGGTGCCTTGGGCCACCCAAACGGAGTCGCCGGTGAAGGCTACCTGGAGTGCTTGTTGCAGGCTGGTATAGGCGTTGCTCCAGGAGCTTCCGTCGTTGGCTCCGCTGGCTTGTTGATCGACGTAGATGATTTTGGAAAAGAGGGAAATGGGCAAGAGGAAGGCCAATGCCATGCCCATGGGAGTAATCGGTGCAGGTCGTTTCATGAGACTGGGCTTTGGGTGTTCGTGGCCAAATGTAATACCCTCAGTACTTCCATCCAATTTTATGACCTTGTCAGAAGCTGCATTTTCCCTGCCTGGCGCGGTGTGAAGGGAGGGGCTGATCGCGGATGTGGCAGGTCTCAAGTTGCCCACGCTTCTCTGCCGCCAGCAGGCAAGACCGTCTGTCGCCCTTCTGCTGCCTGCCTGGGCCTGACAGGCCAGACAAGTCTGACAAGCCAGACAAGTCTGACAGGCCAGACAAGTCTGACAGGCCAGACAAGTCTGACAGGCCAGACAAGTCTGACAGGCCAGACAAGTCTGACAGGCCAGACAAGTCTGACAAGCCAGACAAGTCTGACAGGCTCGCCAGGCTTGGTTTGTCCTCATCAAATCACCTGGTCAAAAAAAAGTGCCGCCCCCAGCCGGAGGCGGCGCAGTGTATTTTCAAAAGATGTAAACGCTTGGTTGGCAGGGGGGGCTCGAACTATTGCACCCGTTTACCGCCTACGTACTCTACGATGAAGGCGCCTGTGAAGTCCTTGATGGATTTTATTTGGCGCAGGACGTTGCGGGCGTCGGCCTCGCTGGCATATCCGCTGACGAGTACGCGGTACAGTTTGCGGTCGGGGAGGTATTCGGTCTCTACGTCACCGAATTTTTTGAGTTCGAGGAAACGCGGGTCGTTGGGGTTGAATTTGGACACGGCTGCGACCTGGATTTTGAACCCAGTTGTGATGGTGGGTGCAGCGGTATTAGTGTCGGCGGTGGCTCTTTCTGCGGCCGTGGTTTTCGTGCTGGTGGTCGGTTTGGCATCTGTGGTAGTGGTGACCTTTCCAGTAGCAGGCGTTTTCGAGGCGTCGGGACGGGTGGGTGGGGTGCGAGGTTCGGCTGGTTTTTCTTTGGTTTCGCTGCCGGGTTCGGCGCCGCCGATCATCAGCTCGGGGTCCAGGTAGATGGGGGCGCCGAAGTCGTTGTAGGTGGCGAAGTCGTAGGTGTCGAATTCGTAGGTGCCGGCGGCGAAACCTTCCTTGATGGCTTCGATGTAGTATTTTTTGGAAGGCTCTACCTGGAACTTGTAGGAGCCGTCTTCGGAGAGGATTTTGGTGATGAAGCGCTTTTGTCCGGTGCCGAGGATTTCGTAGAGGGCAATTTGTACGTTGCTGAGTTGACGGCCTGAGGAGCGGTTATAGACTTCGCCCTGGGCGACCCACTGGCGGGTGGGGCTGAGGAATTTGAATTCGAAGATGTCTTCGTGGGTGGTGGTGAGTTTTTCGCGGCCGAAGGTGCGGTTGGAAACGAGGAAACCGCCTTTTCCAGAGCTGGTTTTGATGAAGCCGAAGTCGTCGGCTGGAGAGTTGATGGGGGTGCCCATGTTTTCTGGGGTTTCCCAATTGGAGCGTGCGCCTTTGCTTTTGAAGATGTCGAAACCGCCGATGCTGGGGTGGCCGTTGGAGGCGAAATAGAGGGTGCCGTCCATGACGTCGTAGTAGGGGGTTATTTCGTCGGCGCTGGTGTTGATGATACTGCCGGCGTTGATGGGCAGGGAGAAGTCGTTGGCATTGCTGCTCAGTTGGCGGGTGGTGTACCAGATGTCCATGCTGCCGTTGCCGCCGCTGCGGTTGGAGGCAAAATAGAGGATTTCGGTATTGCCGTCGTGCACGACGAAGGGGTGGGTGGTGGTGACGCCAGGCTCGTTGATATAGTCGGGCAGTTTTTCGGGAGCGGCCCAGGTGTTGCCGACGCGGCGGGTGACGTAGATCTGGCAGCGGGAGGTGAGGCCACCCCAGGTTTCTTCAGCCTTGCAGATGGTGAAATAGAAGCGTTGGGCATCGGGTGCGAGGGAACCGTTGCAGAAGTGGTCGCGCTCGATGGTGGGGAAATTTTCGAGGGTTTTGGCGCGGGTCCATTCGCCCTGGGAGCGCACCGACCGGTAGATTTCGGCGCGGGAGCCCATCGTGGACGAGAAGTAGAGCACGTCGTCGCCGTAGGGGAATGGAGCGAATTCCGTTTCGGGGGTGTTGATATTGGGGCCGGGGTTTTCGATGAGGATGTTGGGGTCGGGACCTTTGCTGGCGAATTGGGCTGCGAGTTCACAGCCGCGCAGTTCTTTTTGGACGATGATGTTCATGAGGCCTTTGTCTTCGCCTTTGTAGTTGCCGATGAAGTTGACGAGTTCGTTGCTGGCTTCCTCGTACTGGCCGTTTTGTTTGAGTGCACGGGCGTATTGCAAGCCGATGAGGGGCCATTTGTCGGTTTCACCTTTGACGTGTTGCCAGCAATCGACGGCGTTGGCGTAGTCGCGCACGGCAAAAAAGCATTCGCCGGCTTTGTAGATCAGCTCCGTTTTGCGGGTTTTTTTCTTCCAGGCGGCGCGGTAGTGTTCGCCCGCTTCGGCATACTGGCCGCTGTTGTAGAGTGTTTCGGCCAGTTTGGCGTGTTTGCGCCAGCTGAGGTTTTCCTGGAGTTGTGCCGGAGCCTGCCAGGAAAGGAGCAGGCCGAAAACGAGGGATACGAAAATGGGAAGGGACTTGCGCATAGCTGTCGGTTTTGTTTAATGTTTGGCTACCACTTCCGAGGGTTTGGGCAACCGGGTTAAGAGTTGTTCGACTACCAGCGGGTAATAATGGTGTTCGAGGCGTTGCACTTTCGAGGCGATGTCTTCAGGGGTATCGCTCTGCAGTACAGGGCAGGTGGCCTGAAAAACGATATCGCCTTGGTCGTAGTGCTCATTGACGAAGTGAATGGTGATACCGCTGTGGCGTTCGCCGGCTTGTTTCACCGCCCGGTGTACGTGCATGCCGTACATGCCTTTGCCGCCAAACTTGGGCAACAGGGCCGGGTGGATGTTGACCATGCGGCGATCGTAAGCCCGCACCAGCGAGGCAGGCACCAGCCACAGAAAGCCGGCGAGCACCACGAAGTCCACCCCGTATTTTTCGAGCAATTTCAAGATGTCGTCGCTTTCGAAGAAGGCTTTTTTGTCAATGAGCTCAGTGGCTACCCCTAATTCGGCGGCCTTCGCCAGTACGGGGGCGCCCGGCTTGTTGCTGACGACTACGCTTACGGAAATTTCGGGATTGTGTTCAAAATGCTCGATCATTTTTACGGCGTTGCTTCCCGTGCCAGAGGCGAATATGGCCAGATGGTGCATGTGGTGCGTGTTTTGTGTTGGCTGTGTGGTTGGTGGAGTGTCAGCTTGCGTATAGGGAATTCGGAAGAGCTTTCCGAGTAATTATCTTTGCCCGCCGAAACCTGCCGACACACAGGCAATTTGAAATATCTCCCATTTCCGAGTGTATCCGCTTTCTTGCATCCGGCTGTGTGCTCAGTGAAAAACGAACCCGCCCCGAAAACGCGTCTCTAACAGAACTACCTGTACCTCCACAGGCCGCTTCAACGTGCGATTTATGAATTTCAAAGTATCCCACGACTACGACTCCCAGGCTGATTTCGTTTTGATACCCCTGGCAAAACAAAGTGAATTCGATCGATTGGGCGTTTTCCTTTCCTCGAAATGTGGCTGGGAAGCCGAGCGCCTGCGACAACTCTTCAACGCCGATTTCAAGGAAATACTCCCGCTTCCGTTTACGGAGGCCGGTCAGGCCAAATGTGTCGTGTTGTTGGGCTTGGGCGACAAGCTCCACTTTCGCAGCGCCCTGACTGCCTTCCGGTTTTTCATGTACCAATATCGCAAGAAGCTGGGGGGCAACATGGACATCGACTTGCAGTACCTGCCCGTGGAGCCCCTGCCGCTGGCGCGCTGGGCCGAGGCCGCCGTCAATGGTCTGCTGTTGGGCCTCTACGACGTGGGCCTTTACAAAACGGAGTCCAATGCGGCTGCGGCTTTCGATCCGGATGCCTTCACCGTTACATGCAGGTTGCCGCAGCCAGAGCAGGGCCTGTTGGAGGCCATCGAGCGCGGCCGCCAGGTGGCTGAGGCGCAAAAGCGAATCCTCGACCTGGTCAATGCACCTGCCAACAAGAAGCCACCCCAACGCCTGGCGGATTGGGCCCTCGAGTCGGGACGTCAGTTTGGCTACCAGGTAAAGATTTTCGACAAGGCCGAGCTCGAACGCATGGGCATGCACGCCCTGTTGGCCGTGGGGCGGGGCAGTGAATATCCGCCCCTGCTCATCTCCATGGAGTACGATCCTGGCGACCCCAATCTGCCGCTGGTGGCACTGGTTGGCAAGGGCGTCACTTTCGACACCGGCGGGCTTTCCATCAAGCCCTCCAACAACATGTACTACATGAAATCCGACATGGGGGGCGCGGCCGCCGTGCTCGGCACACTGGAGGCCGCTGCACGCCTGCGGCTGCCCGTTCGGCTGCTGGGGCTGGTTCCTGCCACGGAAAACAGTGTCGATGCCCTGAGCATCCGACCTGGCGACGTCATCGAATCATACTCTGGCAAGACCATCGAGGTCGTTGACACCGACGCCGAAGGGCGCCTCATCCTCGCCGACGCCCTCAACTATGCCGTCAAACAATACCAGCCTCGCTACCTCATCGACTTGGCGACACTCACAGGCTCCTGTGTGCGCACCCTCGGCACCCAGGCCGGTGGACTTTTCAGCAACGACGACGAGCTGGCCCATCACCTCGAATCCTGTGGCCTCGAAACCGGTGAAAGGCTCTGGCGGTTGCCGCTTTGGGAAGAGTACATGCAGGAGATGCAATCCGACGTCGCCGACATCAAAAACCTCAGCGGCAGCCCCGCTGCTGGTGCCATCACCGCAGCCAAATTCCTCGAATTTTTCATAGAAAAACATCCCGCTTGGGCCCACCTCGACATTGCCGGGGTCGCCTTTGGCGATTCGGAGTTTTCAAAGCAAAAAAGCGCCACTGGCTATGGCATCAGGTTGTTGATAGAGTTCCTGGGACGAATTGCAGGCGAGTAGCCACGTAGCGCTACCGAGCCCCCTGCTCCTTGGATGAAATAAAGTTTTGGCTAACTTTCCAGCCCCTTGATACAGAGCCTCTTCGTCTTGCTTCCTAATCGAAACCCGCAACCGTTCACGTATCATCCCATTTTCCATGGCAAGCATTCGACAAAAACAGGTGGCTGAAATGATCCGCCGGTCGTTCAGCACCATCCTGCAGCAAGAAGGCGCTTACATCTTTGGCCCAAGCGTTTTCGTCACCGTGACGGAAGTGCAGGTCACACCAGACTACAGCATCGCCCGCATATACCTCAGTGTGTTCAATTCGGACAACAAACAGGAGGTGATCCTGCAAATGGAAAACCACATGCACCGCCTCAAACAAGCCCTCGCTGCCCGCATCGGCAAGAAAATACGCCGCATGCCCGAATTGCAATTCTTCCTCGACGACACCGTGGACGAAATGTACCGGGTTGAGGCCCTGCTGGAGAAAATTAGAAAACAGGATGGGCGAGCAGCCACTGAAGAAGAATAAAATAATGCATGATGAGATAGAAACTCATCTACGAAACACTGACGAAAAACCCTTGCACCATGACACGACTCGATTTCTTGCTGCTGCTTTGCCTGGTGAGCCTCCTGGCTGCCTGTGATCCAAAACCCAAAGGCGGACCCATCGTTGATTCCTACTGGCAATTCGATAGCTACAAAACTGGCAATACCAAGTACATCCTGCCGGATACCTTCCTGCTGCGCTTGCATTTCAGCAATACCCGCGAGCTGGTCGGTCATGGCCCCTGCAATACCTTCAAGGCCAGGTACGAAGCAGAGGAAACCACTGGCAGTCTCCAGCTCAGCGAATTCACTGCTACGGCAAAGACTTGCAGTAGCCAGAAACTCGAACAGCAGCTCTTCGACATGCTGCGCACCGCCAACGGATTTACCATCAAAGACAATCGCCTGGTTCTTTTTTGCCCCAAAGGGCAACTCTTCGGCAAACCCCTCACCCCCGTCCAGGTCAATGAATTGCGTCGATATATCAAACTGCAGCAGTTGCTCAGCATGTTGCCTCCTTTGACAGCACCCCCTGGCCCCTTCTACATCTACCCCACCAATCGGGAAGAAGACCTCGATGACTATCCCTTCAAGGGGCAGCGAGTAAGCGAGGAATTGTACGAGATCTTCGACGAAGAATTGGCAAGCTCATGGCGCTCCTACGGAGGCTACGTGTACGCCATTGGAAGCTGGGAGGATTATTACCTGTTTCGCATTCCCGGCCGCTACATTTCCAGTGACATCGCACTGTTCCGCCTGGAAAACGACCGAATGAAGCGCATAGAGACCGTCGCGTGGATGTGGTGCGACCAGGGATGGTGCAATCAGCAACACGCCTGGCTGGTCGATCTCGATCGCGACGGCCGCTTCGACATCGTCAACCGCTACCAGTTCACTGACAACAAGGGTCGCCTCGTCGAAGACGACATTCGCGCCATGCGACAAATGGCAAACGGGCTTTTCGAAGACGACCCCAATCTCCTGCCTGACCCTGCCGTTTTCCAGCCTGGCCCCGTGCCCATGCCTGCGGTGTTGAGATGAGGATTGAACGCACCGTGACGGAATTGATGGTCGAATGGCTGCTGAGCACTGGCAGCTGCGGAGAGACCTGGCGACAGACCCATGGCACATGCTTTTTCTTTCCAAAGGCACTTTTTGCAGGGCGCTCTGGATTTGAGGATTTGAGGATTTGAGGATGTGAGGATGTGAGGATTTGAGGATGTGAGGATGTGAGGATTTCCTGCCTGCCTGGCGCTAGACAGGTCTGCCGACCCGTCTGGCCGACGGACAGCCTGCCTGTCGTCAGACAGGGCAGGCAGGGAGGATGTGAGGATGTGAGGATTTGAGGATTTGAGGATTTCATGCCTGTCGTCGGGCAAGCCCGTCTTTCGACGGACAGGCAGAGAGAAACCCAAGAGAGTCTGGCTGCCCTGAAATGAATTCAGCCTGAATCACCGGAGCTATATTTTTCAACTCGATGGCTTTTGCACGGCACTCATTGACTCTAATAATCCCATCGCCGATTTGGGTCAACTTGGGAAGGCAATGTAACTTGGCGGCTGACCTACCCCCCATGGCTTTTATCGCGATTCATTCCTCTGTTGAAGGACATGCTGGGAAAATGACGTGTTACGTGTCGATTCACATGTACCCCAACGAGAGTTGGTTGGCAGGGAATTCACTATGCCAAAACCCTTTGAGTCCATGCGCTGGAAATTCCTTTTGATTTGGTCACTCTTCGTACCGCTTGCTTGCCAAAAAGGGCCTGTGATGGTCAATGGCATCATGGTGCCGGTCGAGTTGCAAGAAGCAGCCGGCGCCTCGCATACACCCTACACGCGACTGCTCGCTGCCGCCACCCGAAGTGACAGCACGGCGCTGGCTTCACTGCTCCAGTGGGAGGTGGAAACCGACAGTACCGTTGCCTTGCAACACGGCAAAGTCTTACTCAGCCTGCTCCAAAACACTGGTGACGAGTTTTTTGCCAATGTACTAGAGGCCCAATCGGAATCGGTTAAAAGAAAATGCTGGGCGATGCTCGACCAGGCCCTCTCCACCTCCAATGGCCAAGCGCTCGATAAACTGGCGCCAATGACCTGGAGCATCCTCACCAACAGCCGGGAACTGACCACTTTCACTGGGCTTTACCATGGTGAAAAGGAATTGGGCACCCTGCTGGAATGCAGCCCCGGCCAGCGCCTGCTGCGAACCGTAGATGCTTCGGGCGCCCTCGACCGCAACTATCGGCGATTGCTCCGCCAACCATACGCCGGCCAAAACATCGTAGCCGAACTCAAGGGCGTGGTGCTCCCGTATTACGGCAACATCTCCCTCCCCGATGGCTTCGACGGCTTCTTGATGGTCAAGGAAGTGGTGAAACTGGAAGCCAAAAACTGGCGCAATACATGCATCCCCTACGAGCTGTGGGCCATCGGCAACGAACCCTACTGGCAGGCCCAGGTCAGCAGACTCGAAGGCGTCATCGAGTTCACCGAATTGGGCATGGACAACACCCTCCACTTCCCATACAAACCACCTCAAACCACCGACACCCTCAGCCAGTACGCCGCCGTCAACCAGCGCACAGGCGACAACATCGAGATTTTCGTGCGCCCCGGCCCCTGCGGCGACGCCATGTCCGACAAGCGGTATCCCTACCGCGTAGCAGTGCGCGTCAATGGCCGCCAGTACAACGGTTGCGGCTTGTCGCATCCTGCGCTCGACAGCCTTTCTCACCCTCTGCCTATTTCCCCCAAAAAGTGATCGTGAAGTGCGCAGACACAGCCTTCATAGGTACGGGCATTCACTTTGAATGAAACGCGTTCTGATTCAGGGAGTGACGGATGTCCCCTGTCTGGCGTGGCGCTATACGGACGGGTTCAAATCCTTCGCTTTTCTATTCAACAACGTTTACCGGCCCTGTACGCCAGGGTTGCGGTAGTTATTTGCCGATGGGTTGCTCAGTCGTGGGCAGCGCCGGGGCTTCCTCGGTGCCATCCCTCCTCGGGGTTCGGGCGGCGGCGCTTGGGGTAACAGAGGTAATATTTTTTGAAAAGGCGGGTTTGCAGGCCAAAGTCCATCACCTGCGACATGGGCACCACCCGGCCGTCCTTGTAGAGAATTTTGATTTCGTCGCGGCTGGTGGTGTAGGCGTTGTTGCTCTCTTCGCCGTGAAAGACGATGTAGTCCAGCCAGGATGAGGGGTAGCCCTTGGCGACGACGTCGCTGCGCACCTTTTCCAAGTATTCGGCTTCGAAGGGTTCGTTGCGCAGCTCGATGCGGAACAGACGGCGGTGCAAGGTGCTATCGGCGAGGAAGCGAAGCAGGGGGTCTTCGTGTTCGGCGAAGCTCTTCAGTGCGACGAACACGTCGTAGTCGTCGAGGCGGGCGAAGTGGTAGAGGGCTTCAGAGGAGCTGTGGAAATCTTCGGCCGACAGGTCGTGGTAGAGGAAATAAGCCAGGCTGCGCGTGACGTCGAGTGGTTGGCCAGCCCGGGCCAGTTGGCGGGCACGCTCGAGGGTTTTGACCAGCATCTGCTCGGCGGCCAGGACGGTCTTGTGCAGATAGACCTGCCAGTACATGAGCCGGCGGGCGATGAGGAATTTTTCGATGGAGTAGATGCCCTTTTCTTCCACCACCAATTCACCATCCTTGACGGCGAGCATCTTGATGATGCGATCGAACCCGATGACGCCTTCAGAAACCCCGGTGAAATAGCTGTCGCGGTTGAGGTAATCCATGCGGTCCATGTCGAGTTGGCCGCTGACGAGCTGGTGGAGGAACTTGCGGGGATATTCGTTTCGGAAAATCTTGATGGCCAGGTCGAGGGCACCGTTGAATTCGCGGTTGAGTGCCTGCATGAACACCAGTGAGAGCTCCTCGTGGGAGACGTTGATGAGTGTTCGCTCGAGGGTATGGGAAAAAGGCCCGTGGCCGATGTCGTGCAGGAGGATGGCAGCGGACACGGCGAGGGCTTCGTCGTCGGAGATTGCTACGCCTTTGCTGCGCAACACGTCGATGGCTTGCCCCATGAGGTGCAGGGCGCCGAGGGCGTGGTGGAAGCGGGTATGCAAGGCGCCTGGATAGACGTAGTGCGTCAGGCTGACCTGTTTGATGCGGCGCAGGCGCTGGAAATAGGGATGCTCGATGAGGTCGAAGAGCAAATCGTGGGAAATGCTGACAAATCCGTAAACGGGGTCGTTGAAAATTTTCTTTTTGTTCATGTACCCTCCCTTGCGGGCTGTTGAGGGGCAAAGGTACGACGGAGGCAAATAGCCATCGATCTGCCAACCGCTGGGAAAGACGAGCTGAACCTCGGGGAGGAAAAATTGAGGGGGCTTGAATGAGTACCAAAGCAAGTGTCACACCTGGCTAATCCAACCAGCGTAGTTTTTCACTCATTTGAATGCTGCTCACTTCCGATTGTTCAAAATCAGCTCTGCAAGGTCGTACACCATCACGTCGTCCTGTTTGTCTTTTGCCTTGACACCGTCGGTGAGCATGGTCATGCAGAAGGGGCAGTTGACGGCCACGACGTCGGCACCGGTTTGGAGGGCTTCTTCGGTGCGTTCGATGTTGATGCGTTTGTCGCCGGGTTCGTCCTCTTTCCACATTTGAGCGCCGCCGGCGCCGCAGCAGAGACCTTTGGTGCGGCAGCGTTTCATTTCCACCAGGTCGGCGTCGAGGGCTTCGAGCAGGGCGCGGGGCGCCTCGTATTCACCATTGACCCGGCCCAGGTAGCAGGAATCGTGGTAGGTGATTTTCTTGCCCTTGAACGAACCACCCTCGATTTTGAGGCGGCCTTCCCTGAGCAAGCTGAGCAAGAACTGTGTGTGGTGCATGACCTCGTAGTTGCCGCCGAGTTGGGGGTATTCGTTTTTGAGGGTGTTGAAACAATGCGGGCAGGCGGTGACGATTTTCTTGACGCCGTACGTGTTGAGCACGGCCACGTTCTGTTGGGCCAGCATCTGGAAGAGGAACTCGTTGCCGGCGCGGCGGGCCGGGTCGCCTGTACAGCTTTCTTCCTGGCCGAGTATGGCGAATTCGACGCCCGCCTTTTGGAGCAGTTCACAAAAGGCGCGTGTGACGCGTTGCGCCCTGTCGTCGTAGCTGCCGGCGCAGCCCACCCAAAAGAGCACTTCCGGTTGGCGGCCTTCGGCGGCCAGTTCGGCCATGGTGGGTACTCTATTCATTGGTATTCGTTTTTGCGGTCAACGGGTGTATTTCAAGGGGTGTTCCAAGCATCGCGAGGCACTGACATGGCCCATGCGCTCTGGCTGTTTTCCAAGCTATTGAAAAGTGGCAGCCAGTCGGACGGCCCGGCCGACTCCACCAGGATTTCGTAGCGGCGCAGCTGCAGGATGATGTCCAGCGGATTGATGAGCACCGGGCAAGCTTCCACGCAAGCGTTGCAGGTGGTGCAGGCGTGGATTTCCTCGCGGCTGATGTAGTCGAAGAGCGATTTGCCGTCGTCGTAGCCCAGCGGGTTGGGCATGGCCGTTTGCGGGTTTTCGGGGAAAAAGCGGCGGTCGCCGCTGTCGATGTTTTTGCCGACCTCTTCGAGCCTGTCGCGCACATCCATCATGATTTTACGGGGCGACAGTTTTTTGCCCGTGATGTTGGCGGGGCATTCAGCCGTACAGCGGCCGCATTCGGTACAGGTGTAGGCGGCCAACAGGTCGCGCCAGCTCAGGTGGAACACGTCGCTGGCGCCAAAGACGGGCATTTCATCCTGTGTAGTGCCTTCGCTGGGTGCAGCCGCTTCGGGGTTGAGCATGGCGGCCACCTCGCGCTGAACCTCGGGCATGGGGCGCATCTGCCCGCGGGGTGTCAGGCGGGCGTAGAACGTGTTGGGAAATGCCAGCAAAATGTGCAGGTGTTTCGAAATGGGCAGGTAGTTCAGGAAGGCATATACCACCAGGATGTGCAGCCACCAACCGAAGCGTTCGATGACCACCAGCGTGCCTTGCTCCAGCCCGCCGAAGAGCGCAGGGCCCAACCAGCTACTCACCACGAAAGCCCCCGTCTCGTGGTAGCCTGCCGCCCCCATCGATTGCAGCACCTTGTCGGCGCCATTCATGCAAAAAATGCCGATGATGAGCAGGATTTCCCCCCAGAGGATGAGATTGGCGTCGAGAAATGGCCAGCCCTTCATTTCCGGCTTGTGGAAGCGAGGCAGCTTGAGTACGTTGCGCCGCCACAGAAAAGCCACCGTGGCCACCAGCGCCAGCAGGCTCAACACTTCGATGAAGCTGATGACGAAGGTGTAGAACCCTCCCAGTGCTTGGGCGAACGCCCGGTGATGTCCCGTCAGGCCGTCGTAGAGGATTTCGATGAGCTCCACTTGCGTGATGAGAAAGGCCGTGTAGATGAAAAGGTGGAGCAGGGCCGGAATCCAGTTTTTGAACATCTTCTTTTGGCCAAAAGCGACCAGGAGCATGTTGCGCCAGCGCTGCGAGGTAGGGCCTTCGAGCGGCTCATCCATGCCCAACAGGATGTTTCGGCGCACCCGCCAGTATTGTCGGGCTGCCAAGCCAAAAGCGGCGAGTGTAACCAGTGCAAAGAGGATGGATTGTACCATGCAAGCAGGTTTGTGGTGGTGGCTTTCATTCGGCGGCTAAAATAGTGATATCCCCCATGGATTGGCCCTTGGGGGTGGTGGGTACGTCTGCTTTGGCCCGTTTCCCACGCAAATCCCTACCATCGAGCACCGGCTGCTCACCAACTGCCCCGCCAGAGGAGCACTCACCCGACAGCCCCGGGCTTTCCCCTGCCTTCATACAACCCCCATGAGCATGCAGCCCACTTTGACGATGCCATGCCCGGCGGACCCTGGCAAGGCATTTATCTCGAACGGCGTAAGCCATTCAGCCAAAGCTCTGTTTCTTTGCAGGTCTCAAAAAAAGGTGGAGTCCTATCGCCACCGAAGCAAACCAATCCGAAACGCCTCATGCGCATTTACCGCATCGCATCGATGACGCTGGTTCTCTGTGTGGGCCTCGTGCTGCCAGCCCTGGCCCAGACCGATACCGATACCATTCCCTACGCCACTTACGAGCGCCCCACTGATTACGAAATCGGAGGTATCAAGGTGACGGGTGCCGAGTACAGCGACCCCAACGCCATCATCTCCATTGCCGGCTTCCGCGTCGGCGACCGCATCCGCATTCCGGGCCGCGAAATCCAGCGGGCCGTCAAGTCGCTGATGAAACTCAGCCTGTTCACCAACGTGGAAATCCTGAAAGAAAAAACCATCGGCGATGTCGTTTTCCTCGAAATCAGGGTTTACGAGCGCCCGCGCCTAACCTCCCACTCCTTCAAAGGCGTCAAGAAAGGTGCCCACGACGACCTCAACGAAGTCGTCAACAAGCACCTCATCAAAGGGGGCATCGTCACCGAGGCCATCAAAACCAATGCAGCCAAGGGCATCGAAGCTTATTTCAGAGAAAAAGGCTTCCTCGATTGCCGCGTGCGCGTCATCGAACAGCCCGACACCAGCCGCATCCACGCCGTCAGACTCATTTTCGACATCGACAAGGGACGCAAAGTCAAAATCAAGGACATCACCTTCAGCGGAGTGGAAAATTTCAAGGTGCGCAAGATTCGCAACCTGATGAAAAACACCCGCCGCAAAAAGCGCTTCCTCGCCAGCTCCAAGTTCATCCTGCCCAAGTTCGAGGAAGACAAAAAGGCCATCATCGACTTTTACAACAAAAATGGCTTCCGCGACGCACGCATCGAGCGCGATACCACCTGGCGACTCACCGACAAGGACGGAAAGCCCGGCGATCTCATCGTTCACCTAGACATCTACGAAGGCAACCGATACTACTTCCGAAACATCACCTGGAAGGGCAACAGCGTCTATGACGACGAAACCCTCAGCAACGTCCTCGGCATCCAGAAAGGCGACGTGTACAACAAAGAACTTCTCAACACCCGCCTCACCTTCAGCCAGGATGGCCGCGACGTCACCAGCCTCTACATGGACAACGGCTACCTCTTCTTCAACGTAGACCCCATCGAGGTGGCCATCACCGAAGACAGCATCGACCTCGATATCCGCATCTTCGAAGGGCCCCAGGCAACCATCGACAAGGTCGTCATCAAAGGCAACGACCGCACCCACGAACACGTCATCCGACGCGAACTGCGCACCATACCGGGCAACAAGTTCAGCCGCTCCGACATCATCCGCTCCCAGCGCGAAATCATCAACCTCAACTACTTCAACCCCGAAAACCTCGGTATCAACACCCCCGTCAATCCCCAGCGAGGCACCGTGGACATCGAGTACACCGTCGAGGAAAAACCCAGCGACCAGCTCGAACTCTCCGCTGGGTGGGGAGGTACTGGCCGCGGCGTCATCGGCACCCTCGGCGTGGCTTTCAACAACTTCTCCTTGCGCAACATCGGCGACCGCAGCTCCTGGAGCCCCCTGCCCCAAGGCGACGGCCAGCGCCTCAGCATCCGCGCCCAAACCAACGGCCGATACTACCAAAGCTATAACCTGTCCTTCACCGAACCCTGGCTCGGCGGCCGCAAACCCACTTCCTTTACCGTCGCCGGTTATACCACCATCCTAAGCAACGGCTTCAACCGCAACAGCGACCTCTACGGCCGCCTCATCAACGCTGGCCTCACCGTCAGCCTCGGCACACGACTCAAATTCCCCGACGACAACTTCGTCTATACCGCCGCCCTCAACCTCCAAAACATGTCGTTGCAGAACTACGGCTTCGGAAGGGGATTTTTCCGAACCGACAGAGGAGAAATCGTCTCCGAGGGCGAATACCGCAATTTCTCCATCAGCCAAACCATCGCCCGCACCAGCATCAACAACCCCATCTTCCCGCAAGACGGCGCCAAGGTTGCACTCACCGTCCAGCTCACGCCCCCCTACTCCCTGTTTACCGACAGAAACTACCGGAACGAAACCCCAGAGCAGCGCTTCCGCATGCTCGAATACCACAAGTGGAAAATCGAAGCGGACTGGTACCAAACCCTCGTCGGCAAACTCGTCGTGCGAGCTGGCGCCAAATTTGGCTTCATCGGCGCCTACAACAAAGACATCGGCGTGTCTCCCTTCGAGCGGTTCCAACTCGGCGGCGACGGCCTCAACAACGCACAGTTCGGCTATTTCACCGGCACCGAAATCATCTCCATGCGCGGCTATGCCCCCGGCGACCTCGAAAACAACCGCTTCAACGAAAACAACCCCAACGACATCGCCGCCACTCCCCTATACGAAAAAATCACCCTCGAACTCCGCTACCCCCTCAGCCTCCAACCCACCAGCACCATCTACCTGCTGGCCTTCGCCCAGGGTGGCAACTCATGGAAAAGTGCCGGCGATTTCAACCCCTTCGACATGAAGCGCTCCGTCGGCGCTGGCCTGCGCGTCTTCCTGCCCATGTTCGGCGTGCTCGGCTTCGACTGGGGCATCGGCTTCGACAAACCCCACCAGAAATTCTCAGACCTGACCCGTTTCAACATCGTCCTCGGTTTTGAACCAGAGTGATATACACCCGCCCTTGCACCTCCCGCAGCCTATCCCAGGGCGTCTGCCCTTTTCAGTTAGGCGGTAACTTCAAGTTGCCGCCTAACTCAGTCTGCTGAAAAGGTGCAATTCGAACCCTCCTAATCCCTGCAAGCGCCCGTCTATCGACGGACCCGTCTGGCGACGGACAGGCTCCATAATCCCTCCATCCCCCATCGCCTACAGGGCTCTTCCTACCTTTGGCCCTCAAAACGGGTTTGACCATGCGCTTTTTTACCACCCTTCTGATTGCTTTGGCGGCCAGCCTCACTGCCACGGGCCAACAGACCGTCGGTCTTTTCCTCAATGACTCCGCTTCTTTCAATGGCTATACGCTCTTCGCCCCATTGAGCTCGCGCACCACTTACCTCATAGACAACTGTGGTGAGCTGGTACACAGCTGGGAAAGCGATTACACGCCGGGGGCCTCGGTGTATCTGTTGGAAAACGGAGACCTGCTCCGCAGTGCCCGCATCCCAAGCAACTTCAACGTCGGTGGTAGCGGAGGTCGCATCGAGCGCTTCGACTGGGACGGGAACCTCCTCTGGGCCTATCACTACTCCTCGCCTGATTTCCACCAACACCACGACATCGAGCCCATGCCCAACGGTCACGTGCTCGTGCTCGCCTGGGAGCGCAAAACCAACGCCGAAGCCATTGCCATGGGGCGCAACCCGGATTTCCTCGGTGCCAATGGCCTCTGGCCCGAGCACATCGTCGAGCTCAAACCCATTGGCCCCGACAGCGCCGAAATCGTCTGGCAATGGCACTTGTGGGACCACCTCGTCCAAAACTTCGACCCCGCTCTGCCCAACTTCGCAAACCCCGCTGACCATCCCCGCCGACTCGACATCAACGCCGGCACATCAGGCAGCGGACCCGGCGGCTGGGCCGACTGGATTCACGCCAATTCCATCGATTACAACCCCGAGCTCGACCAAATTCTGCTCTCCTCGCGCCGCCTGCATGAAATTTTCGTCATCGACCACAGCACCACCATCGAAGAAGCCGCCAGCAGCTCAGGTGGCAAAAGCGGCCATGGCGGCGATTTCCTTTACCGCTGGGGCAATCCCTTCAACTACGGCCGCGCCGCTTTTCAACAAAAAACCCTCTTCGGCCAGCACGACGCCCACTGGATCCCGGCCGGCCTGCCCGATGCCGGTAAAATCCTGCTCTTCAACAACGGCGTCGACCGCCCTGAAGGATTCTTTTCCACCATCGACATCATCGACCCGCCCCTGTTGCCCGATGGCAACTACGCCCTTCAGGGTGGCCTGCCCTGGGGCCCCGAAGCCCCCGCCTGGAGCTGGCAAGCCGACATGCCCGAGTCGTTTTATTCCCCCAACATCTCCGGGGCCCAGCGCCTGCCCAATGGGAACACCCTCATCTGCGAAGGCGACAACGGGCATTTTATCGAAATCAATCCCGATGGGCAAATCGTGTGGGAATACGTCAACCCGGTGGGCACCTTCGGCCCTGTAGTCCAGGGCAACAACCCCGGACAGAACAGCGTCTTCCGCGCCACCCGCTATGCACCCGACTACCCGGCCTTCGAAGGTCGGGACCTGTCGCCCATGGGCCCCATCGAGCTACAACCCCTGCCGTCCACCTGCACCATTTTCAGTGCCGCCAATGAACAGGCGCATGAGGCCATGGAAGGCGTCAGGCTGCTGGGCAATCCCGTCAACACAGAACTTCGCATCGAGAATGCCACCGGGCTAGCAGTGTCTTTTACCATTTTCAGCCTCGACGGCAAGCCCTTGCTCCAACATACTTCAGCCAATCGCACAGTAACTATTGATGTGGCCACCCTGCCCGCCGGGCTTTATCTGCTGCACGCCCGCCATTCGAAGGGCTTCGTGGTGGCCCGTTTCCTGCGCTTGCCCTGAGCCGGCACATCGGAGGGGCCATTGACCACTATGGCACGGCAATGGCCTCCCGGGTTGAAAACCTCGATGAAAAAATCCCTTTTATGAAGAAAGTGAACAGCGTAGATGAGTACATCGCTCGCCATGCGGAGTGGGAGGAGGCTTTGACGGCCCTTCGAAATTTGCTCCAGCGTACGGAGTTGGAGGAAACCATCAAATGGGGTGCGCCGGTTTACACCCTTGCAGGCAAGCACGTGGTCGGGCTTGGCGCCTTCAAGAGCTATGTGGGCCTTTGGTTCTTTCAGGGTGCTTTGCTCAGCGACCCCAAGGGCTTGCTCATCAACGCCCAGGAAGGCACCACCAAGGCCTTGCGCCAGATGCGCTTCCAAAGCGCTGGCGAAATAGACCAGGATGTCGTCATGGCCTATGTCAACGAAGCCATCCTCAACCAACGGCAGGGCAGGGAAATAAAACCGGCCAAAGCAGGCAGTCGCCCCCTCGAAATACCTGAGGAACTGCAGCAAGCCCTCGATGCCGACCCAGCCTTGCAGGAGGCTTTCCAAGCGCTAAACCTGACCAGACAAAGGGAATGCGCCGAGTACATCGGTTCGGCCAAACAGCCCAAAACCCGCCAACAGCGGCTGGAGAAGGTGATACCGCTCATCCTGGAGGGTCGAAGCCCCAATGACAAGTACCGCAAATAGGCTTGCGAGCACCCTCAGCCAGGCCAGCGTTTCGACACGTTCCAATAGACTTTTCCCACCGGATTGAAGCGGAGGAAGAATCTTTCCACCGAGGGTATCATCGAACCTTCGAAGTCGAACCAAGAGCATTGGTTGCGGCAGGCCGTGGCTATGCCCTCTACCACGAGCAACGTACCTGCCTCACTTGTGCGCAGTTCGGGCTCGAGGGCGCTCGATAAGTAGATGGTTCGCACGCCGTCCAGGGCGTAGGCAGCAGCTCCTGCCAGTCGGCCATCTGCTGTGAATGCCTCATACAGCCGGCCGCAACCATGTTGCACGAGCACCTGCCAGATGCGCCGAAAGGCCTGCTCGTGTCCGGCATCGAAGATGTCGTTCTGCCGGGCAAGCATGAGCAGGTTGTCGGGGCTTTCGGCCAATCGTGTGTAGCACCCTGCCTTCCTGCATTTGCCAAGGTTTCTGCGCGTGCTCGATGAGAACCCTGCCTCCACCGCTTTCATGCCGCCAGTGAGTGGGAGCCAATAGGTGTAGCGTGGCCGCACATCGAAGCCAGCCCAATGGAAGGGCAGGAACAAATCCAGGGAGGGATGCAGGTTGATGTCGATGGCGAAGAGATGGGGCAGGGCTTCGATGGCGTGCTGCAGGGCCAGCTTGTACAGGAGTTGCCGCTGGTGGTTGGGGCCGTCGAGCGGTGCGAGGAGCGGGCCGCCAAACTGCGTCAGGCGGGGTTGGAAGGCGTACCGGAGAAATGCTTTTCGTTTGACGGGCAAGGGCCACTGAAGGAAACGCTTCCCTCGATGGGACACGGTGATTGCCAGCCAATCGGGGCAGGCAGCGTCGAGAAACCAGGTGTAGAAATAGAGGTATTGCTGGGGGGAAGCATCCACGAAGGCGTTCCAGCGTTGGTCATCGATTTCGGTTCGCTTCCACAGGCGTGTTTCCCACATGTCTGGTGTTTGGGTGGTCAGGGGCTGTTTCCTTTGGGACTTTGCGCGGGTGGAGATGCGGCTTGCTCCTTTTGTTCGATGATTTGGTAAATCACGCGGGGCTCCACGGGTGCCTCGCTTCGGAACCATTCTTCACCGCCGTTGCCAACCAACACAAGGGTGAAAGGGCTGCCGCCAATGCGATGATACTCGTACACGCGCCGCATCTTGCGGGGCGAGTCGAACACGGCAATCCAGATGTTGTGCACCACGATGCCCGCCGAATCGGCACGCAGCACTTCGAGCTGACGCTGCAGCTCGGAGCTGGTGCTGTCATGGGCAAAGAGCAACAGCCGCTTGATTTGCTGCGCGCCAGCCACCGTGGCCACGAGCAGCAGGCAGGCGATGAGGCAGGTTCTGATCACGGACAGTGACTTTGGCATTTTTCGAAGAAATGCCAAAAATAGACCTCCTGGCCAAACTGCGAATGAAGCGCCGCCATGGCCAAATGCTTTTCAGTTCGTTCGCTACCTTTCGGCCACCCCGCACCCCAAGCGTCCTTCCAACCAACACCCATGCCGCCATGCGTCAACTGCTATCGCTTTTCATGCTGCTCCTCACCGTCGAAGTATCGGCTCAAATTCCCGCCGCGCATATCCATCCGCCGGAGCGCGCCATCCGCTTCCCCCATCTCGACACCTTGCTGACGCTCAGTTGTGACCTGCACACCCACTCGGTGTTTTCCGATGGCAGTGTGTGGCCCGACATACGCGTGCAGGAGGCGGTGCGCGACAGCCTCGACGCCCTCGCCGTTACCGAGCACCTCGAATACCAGCCCCATCGCGAGGACCTACCTCATCCCGACCGAAACCGCGCCTTCCAGCTCGCCGAACGATACGCCCGACCTCATGGGCTCATCGTCATCCCAGGCTCCGAAATCACCCGCGACATGCCCCCCGGCCACTGCAATGCCCTGTTCATCAGCGATGCCAACAAACTTTTGCTCGACGACTACATGGCCGTCTTCGAAGAGGCCCGAGCCCAGGGCGCATTCATCTTTTGGAACCACCCCAACTGGGTGGCGCAGCGCCCCGACGGCATGGCCACCCTCACCGACTTGCACCGTCAGCTCATCGCCCAAGGCCTGCTCCACGGCATCGAAGTGGTCAACGATTTGACTTTCTCCGACGAAGCCCTGCAAATCGCTCTCGACTACGACCTCACCCTCATCGGCACCTCCGACATCCACGGTCTCATCGATTGGCAATACCGCACAGCGGAGGGAGGCCATCGGCCCGTGACCCTTGTCTTTGCCCGTGAGCGTAGCGCCGAGGCCATTCGTGAGGCGCTCTTCCAGCGTCGCACGGCCGTTTGGTACGACAACACCCTCATCGCCCGCGAGCGGGAAATGCTTCCCTTGCTATTGGCGTGTATCCAGGTGGAAAAGACCTGGTACGACGGCGACAGGTCCGTGGCAAGGGTGGTGCTGCGCAACGAAAGCGATGCGCATTTCATCCTGGAAAACCTCAGTGGTTTCACCCTGCACGAACACCCCGACATTGTCTTGTTGCCACCTCATGCACACCTGGAAATCGGCGTGAAAACCCTGACGCAACTCGACGCCTTCACCTTGCGCTTCCGCGTCTGGAATGCCCTGACGGCTCCGAGACGACACCCTGTCATCGAGCTCGTGGCTCGTGGCTCTTAGTTGGGTAGGTCTTGAATTCAGGTAGTGTTGGAGTTTTGATTGATGAGATGCATGACAGACGCTCTTCAGTTCCTCGATTCCTCCCTGCCTCTCGTCAGACAGGCCTGCCTGCCCTGTCTGACGACAGGCAGGCTGTCCGGTGGTTAGACGGGTCGGCAGACAGGAGTTCCTCGATTCCTCCCTGCCTGTCGGCAGACAGGAGTTCCTCAATTCCTCAACTCCTCACTGTATCGGCACGGGTTTGACCTCGGAGGATTCGAGCGAGAAGATGCCGTAACCACCGAGTATGTTGTTGTGGATGATGACCGGTTCGGCAAAGGGGTTTCCTTCGGCCAGGTCGGCCAGTTCTACCGACCTCAGGTAGAGGTAGAGGTCTTTGGAGATGCTGCGCAGGCGAACGAAGAGTTTGACGTTGTCTTCGGCGTTGAAGAAGCGGTAGGCTTTTAGGCGCCATTCGTAGCGTTTGCCGCTGAAGGATGCGTCTTTGAGCAGCCAGGAATCGAGGCCTTGCTCGGTGAGGGGGTCGAGGGATTCGAGTTGCAATTTTTCGGTGTACTTGTCGTCGAATACCACCCAGGCTTCGATGGCGTAGAAATTTTCTTCAGCGGCGGGGTCGTAAAATGCGACGCCGAGCTCGTCCACTTTTTCGCCGTCGGTGTCGATGGCGCCGTCGATTTCGAACCATGCGCTGTCGATGGGGATTGGAGTGGGCATGATTTGGGAAGCTGAGACGGTGTCGTATCCCGGTGCTGCTACCAGTAGGCTGTAGGAGTCGGGTTGGGCAGGGAGGGGCTGGTCGAGATGGAGCAGGTAGAGGTCGTTGAGTTCGAGGGTGGCGAAGCCGAGGAGTTGGCCGTTGCGGGAAATGGCGACGCTGGCGTTGCGTATGGGTTGCGGGTCGTCGTTGTCGAGGATGCCGACGCTGTGGCTGACGAAGATGCGCAGGGTGGTGTCGCCAGCGGCCAGGTGGGACGTGACGGCGAGACGGGGTTCGTGTGGCGGCACGTCGATGGGGACGGTAGCTTCGAAGAAGTTTTCGCCGCCGCAGGCGCAAAAGGCCAGGACAAAGCCGAAAAGAATGGAAGCGTGGATTTTCATTTTTCAAAATTTGAAGTTCCAGGCCACGGCGGGGATGAGGGGGAAGAGGCTCGTTTGCACGAAAGCCCTGTTTCCTTTGTCGTCGTAGCCGTCGGTGATGTAGAACGGGTTGGGTCGGTTGTAAGCGTTGTACACGCTGAATACCCATGTGCGCTCGTAGTGTCGTTTTTGCTTTCGGAATTCGATGCTGAAGTCTAAGCGATGGTAAGGGGGCATGCGGAAGGAGTTTTTGTCTCCTACGCCTTTGATTTCCCGCGTATAGAAGGCATTGCTTTGGCGGTCGTAGAAGACGGGAGCATCATAGCGGTACAGGGGGAGGGTGATGGCGTTTCCAGTGCCGAATACCCAGGTGGCCGAGAAGGTGACCCTGTCGGTGACCTCGCGGGTGAAGACGACGGAGATGTCGTGGCGCCGGTCGTATTTGAAGGGGTATCGGCGTCCGCCGTTGATGTCGTCGAACTGGCGCCAAGTCCAAGCCAGGGTGTATCCAATCCATCCGGTGGTGCGGCCTTGTTTTTTCTGGATGAAAAACTCGATGCCATAGCTTTCGCCGTTGCCCTGGGTGACCTTGTCCTGCCAGTCGTTTTCGAGGCCGATGAAGCTGACGCCTTCCTTATATGAGAGGACGTTGGACATTTTCTTGTAGTATGCTTCGACGCTGAGTTCGAATTCGCCGGGTAGGGTAGCGGCGATGCCGAGGGCGGGTTGCCAGGCGTGCTGAGGGGCGATGCGGGCGGTGGATGGCACCCACAGGTCGGTGGGCAGGCCGATGCCTTCGTTGGTGAGCAAGTTGATGTACTGGCTCATGGTGGCGAAGCTGGCCTTGAGTGCCAGGCCGTTGGAGAGCAAGTAGCGCAGGCCGATGCGGGGTTGGAGGGAGCGGTAGAAAGCCCCCTGCACGGCAAAGGCGGAGGCGTGCAGGCCTATGTTGGCACGCAGGGGCCCGAGCGTGATGTCGTCTTCGCCGTAGAGCCACATTTCGGTGCTGTGCGTCCGGCTGCTTCCCAAGAGGGTGTCGAAGCGTTCTTCGTCGAAACGGGCCTTGAAGACGAAGGCGCCGGGGTCGTAGCCGTGACGGGTCACGCCGGCGCCGAAGCGCACGGTGTGGCGGGGGGCAGGCAGGTAGTCGAAATCGACCTTGGCCGACCAATCGGTGATGCCGGAAAAATAATGGGCGGAGTAGGAGGTGACTTCATCCAGTTCACGCTCTTCCACCAAGGCGCGAATGTTGAAGCGGAATCGGCTGAAGGTGAGGGTGGTATTGCTGAAGAGTTTTTTGTTCACCAGGAAGTTCCAGCGGGCGGCTGCGGTGATGTTGCCCCAGTCGATGCCGCTGTCGGTGAGGTAGTAATCGTCCTGTTCGAGGTCTTCGCGGAAGCGGCCTCCGAAGCGGTCGGTGCCCGTGTATGCGCTGAGGTAGATGCGGTGGCGATCGTTGATTTTGTAGTTGACTTTGGCGTTGAGGTCGTGAAAATGGAGTCGGATGTGCCCTGATTCACCCTCGTCGAAGCTGGCCTGAACGAGGGGGGCCAGCAGCAAATCGACGTAGGTGCGGCGGCCAGACACCATGAACGAACTGCGCCCTTTGGACAGTGGGCCTTCGAGGGTGAGGCGGCTGGCGATGAGGCCGATGCTGCCTTCACCATGCAGCTCCTGCATGTGTCCTTCCTTCATGTTTATTTCTACGATCGACGACAGCCGACCGCCATAACGGGCGGGGTATCCGCCTTTGGTAAGGGTCACCGTTTTGATGGCGTCGGAGTTGAACACGGAGACGAAGCCGAGCAGGTGGCTGACATTGTACACGGGCACTCCATCGAGGAGGATGAGGTTTTGGTCGGGGCTGCCCCCGCGGATGTACAGGCCGTTCTGGCCCTCGCTTCCCGCTTGGACACCCGGCAGCAGTTGCAGCACCTTGAGCACGTCCACTTCGCCCATGAGTGAAGGGAGCTTTTCGATCTGTCGTACGGGCACATCCACACGGCTCATCTGGGCGCTTCGCTCGATGCGGTCGGTACGGGCGGCCACCACTTCTACCTCCTGGAGGGCAATGCTGGGCGAGAGGCCAAAGGTGAGTACCGTGTCTTTGCGTAGCAGGAATTCAACATACTGCGGTCGATAGCCCACATAAGAAACCACGAGACGGACGCTGTCCACTGGCAGGGTCAGGCTGAAAAAACCGTAGGTGTTGGTGACCGTACCCTGCAGGGAGCGTTCGTCGAAAACGTTGGCTGCGATGAGTTTTTCTCCGCTTTGGGCGTCTTCGACATAGCCCGAGATGGTAGCGGTGGGCCGTTGTGAGCTGGACAGGTACGAGAAAAGGCAAAAGAGGATGGCCAAGGAGTATCGTTGGATCATGCCGGTGCTTTTTGGGTTTAGACCACCGTGTTACGCTCGTGGTTGGTTGGGGTTGCCACGGTAACGATTTTTAGCATGTTTCACCCTATCGCCTGAGGCACTTCCAGGATGAAGCCGCTGCCGTGGATGTTGACGATTTGGACGCCAGGCTCGGCTGCCAGGTATCGGCGCAACCTGCCGATGAATACATCCATGGATTTCCGGGCCAGGAAGTCGTTGCGGCCCCAAAGTTTTTGCAGGGCGTAGTCCCTTGGGAGCACTTCCCCCCTGAATTCACAGAGCAGACTCAGCAGGGCGGCTTCCCTATCGGTGAGCTGGCGCTCGCCGGTTGGTGTATGCAGGATTTTCTTTTCAGGAAAAAACCGGCATCGGCCCAGCTGATAGACCGAGCGATGAGTCGCCGAGTCGTCGCCAGCACCTCGGCTTGCCCTGCGCAACACCGCTTCGATGCGGGCGATGAGCACGTCTTCGTTGACGGGTTTTCGAATGTAGTCGTCGGCGCCGGCTCGGAACCCACGCACCAAGTCGGCGTGCATCGAGCGGGCCGTGAGAAAGACGATGGGCACCTCGGGGCGGCGTTCGCGAAAGAGCTCACCTACCGTGAAGCCATCCAGGGCGGGAATCATCACGTCGAGGATGACCAGGTCGTAGGAGCCATCCTTGAAGAAGCGGAGAGCCTCCACGCCATTGGCGGCGAGATCCACGGAAAAGCCCCTGCTCGACAGAAAGTCTTTCAACAAGGGCCCCAGGGTGGCATCGTCTTCTACGAGTAGCAAGCGTGCAGTAGGAGGGTACATGGAGGAACTGTGTGAGTTGCTGAAAAGGGTGATGCAGCTGATGGTTCGTTGGGGCGTTGTCAGCCATGCGCGGATGCAAACCTTGCCTTCCGGGTTGTCAGTGCTGCTCGATGGTGCGACCTTTGCGCCAGTTCTCTTGAACCAAAACGGGCCGAAGACGTTTTCCCGGTCACTTCAACGCCGCAACCGTGCAAGCCAAACAACCAGCCATCCAACGCCAGGCCGCCGCCTTCCTTCCAACCCATTGGGGGAAATTTAACATCATCGCCTATGCCCCCTCGGCCGATGACCCCACGCCCCACGTGGCCCTGGTTCATGAACGTTTCGACCCTTCCAAGACAGTGCTCGTCCGCATCCATTCCGAATGTATGACGGGCGATTTGTTCGGCTCCCATCGCTGCGACTGCGGAGAGCAACTCGACCGCGCCTTGCAGCTCATTGCTGAAAATGGAGGGGTATTGATCTACTTGCGCCAGGAAGGTCGCGGCATCGGCCTCATCAACAAGCTCAAAGCATACAATTTGCAGGAACAAGGCCTCAACACCGCCGATGCCAATACCCACCTCGGCTTCGAAGTGGACGCCCGGCAGTACGACCTCGCCGTCGAAATCATGAAAGACCTGGGCATCTCCAGCATCCACCTTTTGACCAACAACCCCCTCAAAATCGAAGCCATCGAGCATTCTCCCATTCGCATCGTCAGCCGCGTTCCCCTGGTCATCGAACCCCGCTCCGAAAACAAGGATTACCTCGAAGCCAAACGCCTGCTCATGGGCCATCTTTTGAAGTGACGGCGTTTTCCTTTTGTCTGCCTTTTCCCACCTCTGCATCCGCTGCGTTGCGCCCCCTTTTGCACCCTGCTCAGCCTGTTGTCTTGAACCCTTGCCTCGATCCATAATCCCTGCCCTGTCCGGCTATACAGACGGGCTGTCGGCAGACAGGCTCCATGATCTCCATACCCCCCTCTGACCAGTGAATGGCCCCTGAACTTGCTTTCTCAGACCAAAACCACTTCAGGCATTTCCCTCCACCTTTGTCGCGCAGCTGGTAATTGACCAAATACTTGGAGGTAAGTCTTCGGCATCTCCTATTTTTGCTCGCCTCGAGAACCACAACTTCCACAGATTATTTCACCAATCCGGAACGGCGACGAAAAAATTGCGATTCGCAAGGTCCATGGCGCTTCGGTCCGGCAAATGTTCATGGTTTATGAAGCTCAGACTATTTACCCACACCTGCCTTTTGCTCGCTGGCTTTTGCTTTGGAGCCAACTTATACGCCCAGGCGCAGCCACTCGACATTGCCAAGGCTCACATGCGAGCCCATTATGACGAGTGGGGCCTGACCCTCGCTGACATCAGCGACTTCATGGTCAGCGACATGTACACCGACCACAAGACCGGCATCACCCGCGTCTACCTCATGCAGCAATACAACGGCATTCCGGTGTACAATGCCATCAACAACTTCAATATCGACAAGGAAGGGAAGGTCTTTTACGTCGGCAAACGCTTCGTGCCCAGGCTGGCAGAAAGGATCAATACCACCATTCCGGTGCTCAGTGCCGAAGAAGCCGTGCACAGAGTAGCCGAGCATCTCGGCCTCACCTTGGGCCAGCTTTCCTTGAAAGAACGCCCTGCACAAAACACCTACCTCTTCGACGCCGGCACATGGGCCCGCCAGGACATCGAGGTCAAGCTGCGCTACCAGCCCATGGGCAGCAATGGCCCGGTATTGCTTGCCTGGGACGTAACCTTATTCCCAAAAGGCAACGACGACATGTGGAGCATCCGCGTCGATGCCGTAAACGGCCAGCTGCTCGACAAGGCCAACTGGACGGTGTACTGCCGCGTAGATGGCACAGCCTTCCGCCACATCGACGACGATTGTGAAAACGAAGCCCATACATTCCACCAGGCAGTCAGCAGCCCCACGGCCACATTTGGCAGCGAACCCATCTACAACGTCTGGCCCGTACCGTATGAGAGTCCCAATCACGGCCCCCGCACCCTCGTCATCGATCCCGCCGACCCCGAAGCCTCCCCATTTGGCTGGCATGATACCGACGGCGTGGACGGTGCCGAATTCACCATCACCCGTGGCCTGAGCGTACATGCTTACGAAGACCGCGATGGCGATGGCGAGAGCCTGGGCAACGAACCCGACGGCGGTGCCGACTTGCACTTCGACTTTCCCTACGACCCGACCTGGGAACCAGAACAAATCGTGGATGCGGCCACCGTCAACCTCTTTTTCTGGAATAACGTCATGCACGACTTCGCCTGGCACTATGGCTTCGATGAAGCAGCGGGCAATTTCCAGGCGATAAACTATACAGGTCAAGGCCAGGGTAATGACTACGTGCGGGCCCGGGCCCAGCAAGGTGCCGAAACCGGCAACTCAAACAACGCCAACTTCGGCACACCTCCCGATGGTGGCAACGGCACCATGAACATGTACATCTGGACCACGAGTGGTGCCCGATACCTGCAAGTGACGGCCCCCGTGGTCATCGCCGGCAAGTACAGCACTGGCGTGGCCGGCACAGGTTGGGGCACTGGCGCCTATGTGACCGACACACCCGTTTCGGGAGAGGTGGCCCTCATGCTCGACGACTTCGATCAGCCCACCGATGCCTGCGACTCCCTGATCAACAAGCCCGAACTCGCAGGCAAGATCGCCATGGTCGATCGCGGCGGTTGCCAGTTTGGCTGGAAAGCCTATCAGGCCCAGCAGGCCGGCGCCATCGGTGTCATCATCTGCAACCACCTCGACGACATCATCAACCTGGGTGCCGGTACCCATGGTGGGCTGGTTGAAATCCCAGTGGTCTCCATCTCGTTCAGCGATTGCCAGAAAATCCGGCAGTTCATCGGAAACGGCCTCGAGGTGACCCTCGTCAACCCTGGTGCCATCCCCGCCGCCCTCGACGGCGACCTCGACAATGGCATCATCGCTCACGAATACGGCCATGGTATTTCCAACCGCCTCACTGGTGGCCCCAGCCAGGCCGGGTGCCTGAACAACGACGAACAAATGGGCGAAGGATGGAGCGACTGGTTTACCCTCGTCACCAGTGTGTTGCCGGGCGATACCGGCGACAAAAAGCGCGGCATCGGCACTTTCGCCTTGCGCGAAGGAACCAATGGCACCGGCATCCGGCGGTATCCCTATTCCACCGACATGACCATCAACCCGCTGGTTTACAGCGACGTGGCCGCCAACACCGAAGTGCATGCCCTCGGCGAGGTCTGGACTGCCATGATATGGGACCTCTATTGGGCATTCGTGGACCAATACGGCTTCGATCCCGACCTGTACAACGGCTCCGGTGGCAACAACATGGCCATCCGCCTGGTGTTCGAGGGCATGAAGAACCAACCTTGCAACCCGGGCTTCATCGACGGCCGCGACGCCATCCTCGCCGCTGACCAGGCTCTCTACGGTGGAGCCAACGAGTGCCTCATTTGGGATGTGTTCGCCCGCCGAGGCGCTGGTTGGAGTGCCTCCCAAGGAGACTCCGACAGCGCCACCGACCAGGTGGAAGCCTTCGACACCAAACCCGCCTGCCGCAACGCCATCACCATCACCAAATCCGTCACCGACTTCATCCAGCCCGGCGACGACATCGAGGTCTTCATCGAGGTGGGCAACTTCAAACACGCCACCGCCACCAATGTCAAGGTGACTGACGAACTGCCCGAAGGAACTTCCTTCAAAGCCGGCTCCGCAAACGTGCCAGCTACCGTGTCGGGCAATACGGTCACCTTCGACCTGGGCAATATGGCATTCGAAGAAACGAAGACCATCACCTATGCCCTCCAAACCTCGCCAGACAAATATTCCATCCGCAAGTTCCTCGACGACATCCCCAACCCCGACGCCGAGCTGAACTACCTCTACTACGTGGATCCGCAAACACCCAATGCCGATAAGCTCTGGATCATCAACGACGTGTTCTCCCACAGCCCCGAGTATGCTTGGCTCATCGAAAACTCCACCAATGAGTCACGCGTAAGCTTGCAACTCGCCGAGCCCAAGCTCATCGAAGGCGAATTTCCGGTGTTGCGCTTCTACCACATGTTCGACACCGAAACTGGCGTGGATGGCGGCATCGTCGAAATCAAAGAGCCTACAACCAGCAAGTGGGAATTGGTGCAAGGAAAAGTGCTGCGTGGCGATTACACGGGGGTCATTCCCTATTCTACCTCTTTCATCATCCCCGTGCCCAAGCTCTATGCCTTCACCGGCTCCACGAACAATGAATTCATCAGCACCTACGTGGACTTGCGCGACTGGGTAGGCAAGGAACTCGACATCCGCTTCCGCTTCGGTACCGACGACAACGGCAACGTGGGCCAGCTCGGATGGGTAGTCGATGACATCGAGCTCATGGATCTGTTCTATTACAACAGCCAAGCTTGCGTGACTACCAACGAAGGAGACCTCGAATGCGCCGAAGCCCCCAACTACGGAACCATCGTGGATTCAAGGCTTTTCTCGGCCACAGTGGAAAAACTCCAGGACGTCAGCCTCGCCGTCTATCCCAACCCGGCCAAAAACACCTTGCACCTCGCCGTGCAAAGTGAGCAACCACAGGAGCTCATGGCTGAACTCATCACCATCGACGGCCGCACCGTGATGAGCCGCAAGCTTTCCGTTTTCGGAAATGACGTGCAACAGCTCGACATCCGCTCGGTGCCCTCAGGATTCTACTTCCTCCGCCTGAGCAATGAAAAAGGTGTGCTCACGCAAAAGGTTATCATCGAGTAAAATACAAGAGGAGGTTTTGCCAAAACGGCCGCTCCGCACTGCGGGGTGGCCGTTTTCGTTTGGGAAATGGGAATAGAGCCTGCCTGCTTCGTTCCAAGCCTGCTCTAAGCACGGGGTGTGCTTGTCTGCAAAGGTCTGGACAGGCTCGGTCGAACGAGCATGCCTTTTCGATCCTTTTCCCTCAAAGCAAAAAGCCTCACCGAGCGGTGAGGCTTTTGTTTGGTGGTCCCACCAGGACTTGAACCTGGGACCCTCTGATTATGAGTCAGACGCTCTAACCAACTGAGCTATGGGACCTCCTGGCATGGGTGCCAATCTTGGGATCATAATGTGTTTAGTGGGGCCGCAAAACTAACCAAGCGTTGCAAGTTACCAAAGCCATTTGAGCCGACTCATGGCGCGAATTCGAAGCGGATGTACTTGATGGTTTTGCCGGCGGCCAGGTGCTGTTTTTCATAAAAAGTCTGGATGTCGAGTTCGGGGTATGCCAGCGGTTGTGAATAAATATCGGTGTGGTGGTAGAGCAGCTTGTAATCCGATCTGTTGGCCAGGGTTTCCAGGGTGAACTCGTACAGCAGGGGCTCGTCGGTTTTGAGGTGGATCAAGCCGCCAGGTCGAAGTATTTGACGGAAGCGGTCGAGAAAGAAGGAAGAAGTGAGCCGGCGATTGGCTTTGCTTTTACGGAGAAAAGGGTCAGGAAAGGTGATCCAGATTTCGGCCACTTCGGCGGGTGCAAAGAAATGGTCGATGCATTCGATGCGGGTGCGCAGGAAAGCTGCGTTGGCAAGCCCCTCTTCCAAAGCGGTTTTGGCCCCTCGCCAAATACGCGCCCCCTTGATGTCCACACCTATGAAATTGCGTTGGGGATATCTGCGGGCCAATTCGAGTGTGTATTCGCCCTTGCCACAAGCCAATTCCAGCGTGATGGGGTTGTCGTTGCGAAAGTGCTCGGCGGCCCAGCGTCCTTTCAAATCCACCTCTACCCCGGCGGTGGCCGTCAATTTGGGGTGCTTGGCGTCGAAGTTTTCATAGACGTTGGGAAACGAAAGTACCTCGGCGAACTTCTGCAGTTTGTTTCGTCGGCTCATGGAAGCCAGGGTTTTGGCAATGGGAAAAGGGTTTGTCGAATGGGCTGCAAAAGTCCAAAAAGCCCTTGGTCTGTCCAAAGGGGGTAACGTGGCGGGCAACTTCACAGCCTTTCGAGTTGTTCGAGCAGCCATTTCTTTTCCGTCAGCGGGGAGGATTGCTCTATTTCCTCCTTGAGTTTCTGTTTTTGAGCCTCATCGTAAGGTGCAATGCGCAGCAACTTACGGGTAAAGCGAATGATGTTCTTGTAGTTGGCCTGGTGGTAGCCCATGATCTTTTTTCGCTGCAAATAAGTGCGCATACTCGACAGCAGGGAATCCAGCGCATTGATCTCGTCCAATTCGTAGTAAATCTTGAGGAGCATGGTTTTGGCCACGAGGGTGAGCAGGATGTCGTCGTAGTCGGCTTGTACCAAAAGCTCCATGGCCGTTTTGTAGTCCTTCTTTTCATAGTAGAGCCTCGCCAGGTTGGTGTTCACCTGGCCTTCGCGATGTTTTTCGTCGAGGTAGGGGCTGTAGCGATGGATGAACTTCTCGACCCATTCGAATTCCTTGAGGTTGAGACCAGCGATGACGATGTTGTTGTAGGTGAAACGAGAAAGCAGCCCATTTTCCAAAAGCAGTTCCTCCTCGAGTCCTTGTTTATATAGGTCGAAAGTTTCGCGGAGGAACTCGGTTTTGCCAGCATTGATGCGGCCGATACAGTAGTTGATGAGCAACAGGACGATGATTCGTTTTTCGTGCTGAGGGAACTGATTGCCATGGGTGGCGAGCAGTTTTTTCAAATGTTGGTAGTGTGAAACATCATCCGGCTTGACGATGGCCTTGTAGATGTGATAGTAAATGCCAATGGCCGGGATGTCGAGATAGGATGGTTGGGTTTCGATTTGAGCAAGGAGGGTGTCGAGGAAACGGAACTGGTATTCGCTTTTGTAAACCGCTTGGTGGGAGAGCATGATACAACTAAGCTGGAGCTTGTTGGCCAAATAGGCGATGTCGTTGGCATCGGAAACCTCTTGGAGGTTGAGCGGCACGGTGCGGCTGAGGCCGCTGAGAAAAGCGTATTCTTCGAGCTGTAGCAGATACTCGTTTTCGTAATATAGGTGGTTTCTCCAGGGCAGCTTTTCCTGCAGCTTGCGCCCGGCGTCCATGGCCTTGTTGAACAAGCGCGCCAATTGCTTCTTCCGGTAAACCCGGGCCAGCATCACTTGCGAGCGCACTTCGTCATCGACCATTTCCTGGTATGTCAGAAAGGACTCGATGGCCTTGAACAGGAAATGCATCACCTGTCGCATGACCGCATCATCGTAGTCGGCTTTTCCAAAAACCACTTCATAGGCGGATTTTTTGGAAAGGGCTTTTTCCGACCAAAGGTTGTTTCCGTCAACAAGGTATTCGAACAGGGCAACCACATCCTGACGCTGATTGTGCGCCGGAGAAAGGAGCCATTTGCGCAAATCCCGGATTTCTTTCTTGCTGAGGGTGCGCAATACTTCAACCAGATGGCTTTTTTCCATGGCTTTTTTTTTCTCTGTAAAAAAACTTACTCAACAAACTGCCAAGGTGGGTACTTTTGTAAAACCCTTGCAAATAAAGGATTTTACCAACCAACGACCGATTGACATGAACTCAAAGTTGCTCAACAAACGCCTTTTTTTGTACTTGGCCCCTGGCAGGGAACCCAGCACTTTTGTACCGTCATCAAATAGCCGCATGAATCATCTACCCATGAAAAAAACGCACTTCGGTTGTTTCAACCCGATCAGGCTGAAGAGCCTGTGGTGTGCACTATTGACAACACTGATCGCATTGGGTAGTGTACCCGCCTTCGCCCAGGGCTGGGAAATCTACTTCGGCGGCAGCGGTGATGACCAGGGTTTCAGCGTCATTCAAACCCGTGATTGGGGCTACGTGCTGACTGGCACGAGTGAAAGCTTCGGCGGCGATGGCGACCTGGATGTGTACGTGGTCAGAACAGATGTGGATGGTACCCTGCTGTGGTCCAATTTCTTCGACGAAGGATTCGTCGAGCACGGTTACCACCTCATCGAAAACCCGGACGGCACCATCCTCGTGGTAGGGGACATCCTCCCCACGCAAACCACACCCGCCAACGTCCTGCTGCTCAAACTCAACAGTCAGGGCCAGAAACTTTGGAGCAAACAATATGGTGGCAGTGGCACCGATGTGGGTCAACGCATCATCCGCACCACCAACACCGGTGGTTATCTCATAGTAGGAACGACCACCAGCATGGGCGCAGGGGAGGAAGACGTCCTCCTCGTGAAAATTGACAACAATGGCAACCAGGTGTGGATGAAAGCACATGGCACTGCCGGAGCCGACTTTGGACGCAGCGTAGTTGAACTTTCCGATGGCTATCTCATAACCGGTACAGCAAACCCTGCAGACAACGCCGACGTGTTTCTGCTCAAAGTCGATTTCAACGGCGACGAAGTCTGGAGAAAATATTTCGACTTCTCCGAAGATTATGGCCAGGACATCGTCGCCACCTCCGATGGAAACTACGCCATCGTCGGCTACACCGGCCTCAACAGCGACGTGCTGCTCATCAAAGTCACACCCGACGGCGACCTGCTGTGGAGCAAAACCTTTGGCGGCCCCTTCGGCGATGAAGCCTACGACATGGTCACTACGACCAGCGGCCTGCTGGCCATCGTGGGCACCACCGAAGTGAGCGCCTCCAATGTCAACACCTTCATCGCCGAGTACGACCTCGACGGCAATCAGGTCTGGTACAACAACGCCATAGGACAGGACACCCACCTCGACTATGGCTCGGCCATCGACCTGACCCACGATGGCGGTTTCATCGTGGCCGGTTACAACTCCGTCTTTGGCGCATTCATCAACGACGTTACCCTCGTCAAGACCAACGGCGCTGGTACCAGCTACAACAACCACCTGCGCGGCAAAGTCTTCTTCGACGACAACGACTGCACGTACGAAGCCGGTGAACTTGGCCTGAAAAACTGGGTCGTCAAGGCTACCCACACCGCCACAGGCATCGAACTCTACGGCACTACCAATGACGAAGGGGATTTCGACATCTTCGTCGATACCGGAAGCTACGTGGTGGAGGTGCTGCCAAAGAAGTACTGGCAACCCTGTGTGGCAGCTTACAACGTCAGCTTTTCTGCTCAGTACGACACCTTGAGCCGCAACTTCCCGATCACGGCTACGGTGCTCTGTGCCAACATGCACGTAGATGTCTCGGCTCCGTTGGTGGACAATTGCTCCAACATCAGCTACACCATCAACTACTGCAACTACGGCACGACGGCGTCGGGAGGCTCCACCGTCAGGGTCATCGTAGACGACGACCTCACTGTCACGGGTTCCAGCATCCCCTGGATCTTGAACATCGATAGCCTGTACTTCTTCGACGTGGGCGACATTGGGCTCAACGAATGCGGAAGCTTTACCATACAGGCATCGAGCACGTGCACGGGTTTGCCACAGCAGGCTTATCAAGTAAGGGCGCACATCCTGCCCGACCAACTCTGCGAACCCGTATCGCCCTTCTGGGACAAATCCAGCGTCACAGTAGAAGCAAAATGCGACCCGGACAAGGATTCCGTACGCTTCATCTTGCGAAACGACGGCGTAGGGGCCATGCAGCAGCCGCTGAACTACATCGTGATCGAAGACCAGATCATGATGGCTCAACCAGCACCCTTCCAGCTCGGCCCCGGTCAGTCCATGGAGTTTACCCGACAAGCCAATGGGAGCACCTATAGAATCATCGCCCAGCAGTCGGCCAACCACCCAGGCGAAAGCTATCCGACCGCTGCGGTAGAAGGCTGCACGACAAACAGCACTTACTCCACGGGATTCGTCACTATGTTCCACGAAGACGATGACAATCCCTACGTCAACATCGACGTGCAAGAAGCAACCGCCACAACCGATTACATCCTCCTGAGAGGCTATCCCAAAGGCTATCAGTTGAGTGGCGACAACCTCGTGCCAGCCAATACGGATGTGGAGTATCACATTTACTTCCGCAACCCCACCCCAGAAACCTTACAGCGGTTGGTTGTGCGGGATACCCTCCCTGCCAGCCTCGCCATCGAAAGCATCACCCCAGGGGCGTCAAGTCACCCCTACAAATTTGAAATCTATAGCACCGGAGTCGTCAAATTCATTTTCGACGACATCAACCTGGCACCAAACGGTGAAGAGGGCGACGCCGGCTTCGTCAAGTTCAAGGTGAAACAAAAGCCCAACAACCCAGACGGCACCTTGATACCCAACACGGCGCAACTGTTCCTTGGATATGAGGAGCCCCAATCCACCGCTACCTACACACACAAAGTTTGTGCGGTGTTCACCGGTTGCCTCATCACCGACATCGAAGAACCCAAGCTTCCAAATGTGGAAGTCAGAGCATACCCCAACCCCTTCAACTCGAACGTGACCCTCGAAGTGGTTGGAATGCAGGTGAAGAATTTGACAATTCGACTTTACGATACGCAAGGACGCAACGTCCTGACCCGCTCGACCCAGGGGCCCGTGCTCCAGTTGTTGCGAGGAGAGTTGCCCGCAGGTGTGTACACCTGGCAACTCGAAGCCGACGATGCGTACCTCAGCTCAGGGAAACTGATAGCCCATTAACCGATTTACATCCCGGAGAGAATTGGAAGGGGTCTTACCCTCCAATTCTCCCGATTCTCCGGGTCAACCGATTGCAACACCGAACCGATTACATCTTTTTTCCCTGAAACTGATTACACCAACTGAAACCGGCTAATGAGCCAGTTCAATTCGAAACCGACTTGTATCCCAACTACCGTGATCCCAAAACCGATTCTCGAGGGAGAATCATCAGTCTGCTACTGAGTATCCCACGAACGTATGTTGCAGTTCCCCCTTGCGAGTGAGGGGGAACTCTTTTCCCCCGACGGTTCTCGACGTAAAAAAGTAATCTCGAGACGGCGGGGTCGAAAAACACTGGAACCGAATTCGTTTTTTTCATGAGATTATAGCTTGTCAGGTCGTACCCATTGCGGTACGACTTTTTTTTTGTCCGCCACCGATCTTGTGACCTTCTTTGAAACACTTCGACGCCATGGCGGAACTTCTGCCTTGCCCCTTCGACGGTTTCCTTGCCTTATCCTTCACATATCGGTACCCAGCGGCCATGGATGGCTGAGACTTTTGAGCTATTTTACGTCGCAAAACCGATCTCAGATTTTTTCACAAAACAAAACCAACCATGCTCAAGGAATTCAAGGAATTTGCGATGAAAGGCAACCTCCTCGACATAGCCGTTGGCTTCGTCATGGGGGCTGCATTCGGCAAAGTCGTCACGGCCTTTACCGAAGGGATCGTTTCACCCCTTGTTGGCCTGCTCGTTGGAGGGATCGACTTTTCCAACATGAAGGCGGTAATAAAACCGGCACAAATTGGCCCGGATGGAGCCGAGATTGCTGCTGAAGTGGCCATCAAGTACGGCGCCTTCATCACTACCCTGATCGATTTCCTAATCGTGGCTTTTGCTATGTTTCTCGTGGTGAAAGCCGTCAATAAACTCAAAAAGAAGGAAGCCGAGGCTGCTCCTCCTCCAGCTCCACCAGCCGAGGTCGTACTGCTCGAAGAAATTCGCGACCTGTTGAAGAAGAAGTAAACATCTGAATGACACTTCATGAAGGCCCGACGGCTTTTGCTGTACGGGCTTTTTGGTATCCAGGTACGAAGAGGTCACCGATAGTCTTCTCGTACGGGCGAAAAGGTATCCGTCACTTTGCAGGGGGTGAGTGCCACGGCGGTGTGTGGCACATTGGGTGGTATGACAAAGGCCATACCTGCTCGTAGCTCATGTACCACACCATCTACAGTCAACTGGAGCACCCCCTCGTGAACCAGGACGATTTGCTCATGTGGATGCTGGTGTGTCGGCACAGGAGCTCCCGCCTCTATTTCCCACATGGCAATGGTCAGCCTGGAACCGTGGATGAAGCGGCCGTGATAACCTGGAAAGACCTCTTTTTCGGCTAATTGGTGAATGTGAATGGGATTCATGGCTGTTGAATGTATGATTGACGAGAGTAGAGCACCGTTGAGCAACGTCTATAGTCGCACGTGGCAGGTGTCGATTTGACTTGACCAACTCGCTGGCCTGTCTGCCTACCCTGTCCGACGGCCAGGCAGGAAATCCCCATAATCCTCAAAATCCCACTTCTGTACCTGTTTTTCTAAAGGCTGCAGGTGCTTGCTGGCTCATGCCTCGAGCTTTGGTTTGCCCCAGAGGTCATCAGTCAAATCGCCTTGTCGAAGTAGGCTGGTGGCACGAAGTACGAAGGTATCGATGAATCGCCCAAAAGACTTGACTACGATTCTGCCGATTTCAGTTCCCGTTGCTGGAACCAAATTTCAAAAGCGATGTTAGGGGCCCGTCTTTCACGAAACACATTTCTCGGCATGCGGAACAAGATATTGGTGATAGGGGCGGGCTTTAGCGGACTGGCAGCGGCGGCCCACTTGGCCAGAGCTGGCTATGAGGTAACCGTATTGGAGAAGAATGCCAAGCCCGGGGGGAGAGCCCGCGTCTTCGAGGCAGATGGCTTCACTTTCGATATGGGGCCCAGCTGGTACTGGATGCCTGACATTTTCGAAGATTTTTTCAAGGGGTTTGGATACTCCACTTCTGATTTTTACGAATTACGACGACTGGATCCTTCCTACAGAATCTTTTTCTCCGAACGGGATGTAATGGACGTACCTGCTGGCCTCGAGGCCATTTATGGCTTGTTTGAGCATTACGAACCCGGCAGCAGCGAGCGCCTTCGCCGCTTTCTCGAAGAAGCCAGGTACAAGTACGAAGTTGGCATGCGGGAATACGTGGAAAAACCAGGGCTATCCGTGACCGAATTTTTCGACGGGCGCATCCTGGCCAGCCTTTTCCGCATGCAGATGTTCACCAGCTTGGCCTCTCAGGTTCGCCGTCTTTTTCGGCATCCCCATATCGTCAAGCTGCTCGAGTTTCCCGTTCTGTTCCTCGGAGCCACCCCCGAAAAGACCCCGGCCATGTACAGCCTGATGAATTATGCCGACATGGCGCTGGGAACCTGGTATCCCATGGGTGGCATGTTCCGGATCGTGGAAGCAATGGTGAAGGTAGCGGCCGAACAGGGTGCTTCCATTGTGACTGACGCCCCCGTGAAGCATATTCGGGTAAATGATGGAAAGGTGCTCGGAGTGGAAACAGAGGCTGGCTTTTATCCTGCAGACGTCGTCGTGGCCAGTGCCGACTACCATCACGTAGAGCAAACCCTGCTCGATCCCGCGCACAGACACTACAACGAAAAATATTGGCAAAAGCGGGTTATGGCCCCCTCGAGCCTGTTGTTCTACCTCGGTGTGAAGCAGCGTTTGAAGAACCTGCGACACCACAATCTCTTTTTCGATCGGGATTTCAAGCGGCATGCCGCAGAAATCTATGAACAGCCATCCTGGCCAAGCGATCCGCTCTTTTACGTGTGTGCGCCCTCCATGACTGACCCAGCCGTAGCCCCATCCGGTTGCGAAAATCTCTTCGTACTCATCCCCGTTGCGCCTGGCCTGGAAGACAGCGAGGAGGTACGTGAACAATACTTTGACATGGTCATGCAGCGCCTGGAAAGCCTCACCGGCCAGCCCGTACGCTCGCACATCGTTTTTAAGCGAAGCTACGCCCACCGCAATTTCATCGAAGACTACAACGCTTTCAGGGGCAATGCATACGGCCTGGCAAATACACTGAGGCAAACAGCCTTTCTGAAGCCAAAAATGAAGAGTCCAAAGGTGAAAGGGCTTTACTACACCGGCCAGCTCACTACTCCAGGGCCTGGCGTGCCGCCCTCGCTCATCTCCGGCAAGGTAGTGGCCCGCCTCGTTGCCCATGATCACCCTGTTTTGCATTCCCGTACCATCGAGGATCGTTCACCTCAACACCTGCTCACATGATTGCGCTTTATCACGAAACTTGCCAGGCTTGTAGCCAGCTCGTTACAAATCGGTACAGCACCTCGTTTTCGCTCGGCATTCGCATGTTCGGCAAGCGGTTTCGACCGCCGATTTACGCCATTTACGGCTTCGTTCGCCTTGCCGACGAAATCGTCGACACCATGCACGATTTCGACCGGGCCGTGCTTTTGGAGCGATTTCGTCAAGATACCTGGCAGGCCATAGAAGAAGGTGTCAGCCTCCATCCCATCCTGCACAGCTTCCAGCAGGTGGTCAATCGCTATGGAATCGAACGGGAGCTCATAGAGGCTTTTCTCGACAGCATGGCCATGGATCTCAACCACTCGCGCTACGTAGATGGCCTTTACCAAAAGTACATCTATGGCTCTGCGGAAGTCGTGGGGCTGATGTGCCTGCGGGTCTTCTGCGAAGGCAATGATGCCCTCTACGAGCGATTGAAAGCCCCCGCACGCAGTCTCGGTGCAGCGTTTCAGAAAGTGAATTTTTTGCGCGACTTGCGCAGTGATTACGACGAACGTGGCAGGGTGTATTTCCCTGGCGTAGATTTCGACAATTTTACCAATGAAGACAAGGCCGCCATCGAACAAGACATTCTCAAGGATTTTTCCGACGCCTATGCGGGGATCGTCCAATTGCCGCCAGGGGTCCGCCTGGGGGTGTACGTGGCCTACATTTACTATCTCGAGCTTTTCAGGAAAATCAGGCGCACGGCAGCCGAGAAGATTCGCCAGCAGCGAATCCGGGTGCCCAACGCCAGGAAGATCTACTTACTTTGTGCCTCAGCTGTCCGGCTGCGACTAAATATGTTGTAAACGCAACCTCTGGAGCCGGCCCTGCTCGAAGGCATTTCCTATTGACCTGTATTTCATCTGTCATTCAAAAAGTATCTGTCATGAGTGCAATAGCAGCCATCGCCATCACCCTCGCAACGGCCATCGCCATGGAGTTCGTGGCTTGGGCCACCCACAAGTACGTCATGCACGGTTTGTTGTGGCGCTGGCATGAAGACCACCACAAACCACACTTCAAGGAGGGCAAGTTTTTCGAAAAAAACGACCTCTTCTTCCTCGTTTTTGCCATTCCTGGCATTGCCCTGCTTTTCTTGGGCACTTTTACCTCCATGAAATGGATGTTCTTCGTCGGGCTGGGCATTACCATCTATGGCGCCATCTATTTCTTGATTCACGACGTGTACATCCACCAGCGATTCAGCTGGTTTCGCCACCTCGACAACAAGTATTCCCGCGCTATTCTCAGGGCACATGGGGCACACCACGCCAAGACGGAAAAGGACGGTTGCGAATCGTTCGGGCTCCTGTTCGTGCATCCCAAATACTTCAAAAAGCGCAGTGAGTGGAAAAAAAGCTGACCTATCGCTGGTTGTTGGCATTCATCGCCATCGCACTCGTTGCGCTGCAGTGGATGACAGACGATGTACCTTCCCAGAACTTGGTATATGAGGTGGGCCCACTTTTCGAATGGCCTTTCCTCGAAGCCCCCTATCACTACGCCCTGTTGTTGGTCGGTACATTGTTCTTTCCACTTGCCTACTCGTTCGATGCACGCATCAGCTACTTCAAATCATGGCCTGCCCTTTTCAAGGCGACCCTGCCGATTGCCGGGATATTCATCCTGTGGGATGTCATCTTTACTTGGCGCGAGGTGTGGGGTTTCAACGAGCGCTACTTGACCGGCATTCACCTGCTGGGGCTACCATGGGAGGAATGGGCCTTTTTCATCATCATTCCTTTTTCGTGCCTGTTCATTTACGAGGCTCTTGGATATTTCTTTCCCCGCTTTACATTGGGCCCATTGGAAAGGCCGTTGACTTGGCTGCTTGCTTTCACCTTTTTGGCGGTGGGGCTTTCCAATTGGGACAAGATGTACACTTCCACCACCTTTCTCCTGGCCGGTTTTTTTAGCCTCTACCATGCAGTGTTCGTCCACGGGGCGTCGTGGCGTAGCCGATTTTACCTGGCCTATCTGGTTAGCTGGATCCCTTTTTTACTCGTGAACGGCGCCCTCACTGGCGCATTCACACAGCAGCCCGTCGTAGTTTACAATCCGGCTGAATTTCTTGGCATTAGGTTGGGCACCATTCCACTGGAGGATGCATTCTATTCCTATCTTATGCTCTTTTCGATTGCCACGCTTTATGAGCATTTCAAAAAGCCCCGCTAACCCAAACGCATCACCAGCCTCCGAAAAGAAAAAACCCTGTCAAATTGGACTTGACAGGGACAAAACAAAAAACAAACACTATGAACAAACACTATTCTTTGGTCGGTGGGAAAGGGTGAAAAAAGTCCCCCGTTTTTATCCGGGGGCTACATAAAAAACAAAAACTATGAACAAACACTCACCCTATATCTTGTCGAAGCTGACGTTGGCTCGTTGTACGCTCACGCCGGCTTCGGGTTTCGCTTCAAGTATTCAAATTTTACTAACTCGTTATTGCCGGCTTCCGGCAATCGCTCAGTTTAGTCTTTCCTTCATGTTTCAACAATGGTGCCAATTCACAATTTTTCAGATACGATTTTATTGATAAACTGTCTCTTCTCGCTAAGGATAAACGCTTGGAACCCAGTGGGCGATTGGGAGGTACAGGCAGGTATGTAGAAGGCTGAGCATTGTGTTATCTTTACGCCTGTCGTAAATCATCCGTCTGTTCATCAAAACTGTAAACCATGACGAAGTACGCAATCATCGCACTGGTTGCACTGGCAGGTGCAGCCTTCGTTCTCAACCGCGCCGATGAGGCGCCGGCCAACTCGGCTATGCAGGTCGGTGAAGGCCTGAAGGTGGGCGACAAAGCCCCCGATTTCAACCTCAAGAATGTGGATGGCCGCATGGTCTCGCTCGAGTCCATCAAAAAATCCACGCCCAATCTGAAAGGATTCATCGTAACCTTCACCTGCAACACATGCCCCTATGCGGTCATGTACGAAGACAGGTTGATTGCCTTGCACAACGCCTATGCGCCGAAGGGCTGGCCAGTTGTGGCCATCCAACCCAACGACCCAGAGGTAAAGCCTGGCGACAGCTTCGAGGAAATGAAGGTGCGGGCCAAGGAGAAAGGCTTCCCCTTCGTATATCTCTTCGATGAGGGACAGAAGGTCTTTCCTAAGTATGGCGCCACGCGCACTCCGCACGTGTTTTTGCTCGACAAAGACCTCACCGTGCGCTACATCGGTGCCATCGACAACAACCCGCAGGATGCCGATGCCGTCACAGAGAAGTACGTGGAGGCAGCCATTGCGGCCATCGAATCGGGCAGGGAGCCCGACCCGAACTACACCAAAGCCATCGGTTGCACAATCAAGGTGAAGAAATGACCCTGCACCTTGGCCGTGCGAAGCCCTGGACTCCCTGTGTGTTCAGGGCTTCGTTTTTTCAGAACCTGGATTTACTTGCCAGTAAGTTGGCAAGCGTGTCTAACGGGAGGTTGACAACCACACCAATGCCGTGAAAAATGATCAAGATTTTCCTTTGTATTGTGATGGCGTGGTCCTTGGTGAGCGCAGAGCTGCCAGCCCAGAGCAAGAAGGTGCAAAGCTTGTTGGCAGCCGAGCAGGCTCGATTCGAAGCCATGGAGGAAAAGGATACAGCTGCTTTGCGCCTCCTTTTGACCGAAGAACTGACCTATGTGCATTCCAATGGGCTGGTTGAAGGTTTGACAGAGCACCTGCAAAACATCGTCACAGGACGTATCGTGTACGCTGAGATGATTCCCGTGGAGCACCAAGCAAGGCGATACGGAAGGGTGGGGCTCATCACGGGTGTGGTGGCCGTAAATGGAATGTACGAAGGCAAGTCGTTCGAGGTGAAATTGCGTTACACGAGTGTTTACCTGCGTCGCCAGGGCCGCTGGCAACTGCTGGCCTGGCAATCGGTGCGAACTGAATGAAACGAACTCAAATCGTGGCTGGCTGCTGTCGATGGTAATCGCTTTAAAAGGCTTACCTTGCATGGCTGCAAGTACTGTCATGCAAAAAGACTGTTCCGCTTTTCTCAAAACTTACTGCGATGTCACTGCTCTCTGATTTGAAAAAACTGCTCTTCGGAGCGAAGGCCGTTGGGAAATCGGCCGCCCAAAAGGCCACGGAAAAAGGTGCCGACTCCTTGGAAGAGGCCAAGACCATGGCTGGTGAAGGCCTTGAAAAAGTGCAACGCTTGGCTGAGGATATTGGAGAAAAGGCCATGGAAACGGCGGAAACCGTCGGTAAAAAAATCCTCGACGTAGCTGGCGTCGAACCCACCCAGCAAGATGACGATGTCATGGACGACATTCTGAAGGAAGTGTCCACGCCCAAGGTGGAAAAGGAAGCTATTGTCGAACAGCCTACCCAACGACATCCCATGACCGAAGATGCCAGACAACAGAGAGAGGCAATGGAAAACCCTCTTACAACCCATGCAGAAAGTTCACCTGAAGTGTCTGACTCTTCCAGCAACTCCAACTCCACGGAGGAATTGCTCCAAAAGATCGAACAGGAATTGGAAAAGCTCGGCAAGCAGGTGAGTGAAAAAGGGGGGCAAGCTCTCGAGAAAGCCAAAGACATCGCTTCTGACTGGGGCGAAAAACTCCTCGCTGCCCGAGATGAACTGGTGCGCAAAGCCGAAGAGGAAGCTGCCAAATCAGGAGAAGTGCCCAAAGATTTCGCCGAAAAGCTGGCCGAGATCAACAAGCGCATCCAAGATGCCATCAGCGGCAATAACCAGCAGTTTGCCGACAAACCCCTTGACCTTGGAGGCAGCGAACTGGAAAAACACGGAAGTTTCTTCGAAAAAGCCCGTCGCTTCGCCGAGGGTGAATATCAGTCGAAAAAAACCAGGATCGAAGGAGAGGCCTCTGGCCCCACGAAAAAGCCAGCAGAAGTCAAAAAAGGATTCGAAGACTTAGACGGAGATGGCGACGAAATCATTGACGACGCCATCCTCGATGAAGAAAATTAGACGCACATCGATTTGAATTGAAAAAATTTTTAACTCGTGGCGTGAAGTTTTCACAGAGCATATTTGTAAAATAAATTAAGCCGCGATGAAGAGCGGGAGCCTAATTTACTTTAAAGATGAGGACAAGTTTTTGATATATCCAAATAAAAAGACGCCTCCAGGTTTTTGGGTAGCTGCGCCTCTATATATTTATCTTGATGGAAACATTGATAAATCTCTATTGCTGAAAGAGATTATTATTATTTTCAACCACGCTGAATGCCGCATGGCCTACTACCCCGTAGATGAAAACGGCCAGCCGGCACCGCACTGGCAGTCGGAGCTGGTAATTAAAGACCACCTTGAAAACAACCGCCTCTTCCTCTGCGACAAAAACGGCAACGGCCGGGTTGAACTCAAAGTGCATTCTGGCCCGTACCGAATCTTTGATTCCAGCGTTCAATTCGGTACATTTGTAAAGTTAAAAGCTATATTATGAAGCGTTTGGTGTTAAAGATCGAGGATAGGTATTTCAGATTATTGCTCAGTTTCCTTCGGACACTCGACTATGTAACCATCTTGCAACCTGAAGAACCCACCGCTGATCCCGACCGGTACGACTTCTCAGACCTCGCCGGCAAGTTGGAATGGAAAGGGGATGCAGTGGTTGAACAACGCCAGTTAAGAGATGAATGGTAGATTCCTTCTTGATACAAATGCCGTGATCGGTCTCCTAAGTGGGAATGCAGCGTTGTTGCAACTACTCAAAGGAGCGAAATGGATTGGAATTTCAGTCATCGTCGAATTAGAGTTCCTGTCATTCCCTCAACTGTCCGATTCAGATGCTAAATTATTTGCACAGTTTAAGAGCCGTGTAGATTCCATTAGCCTGGACTCAACCAATGAAGATTTATTGCAGAATATCGTTAGGATTCGGCAAAAAAGCAAGATCAAATTACCGGATGCCATTATAGCCGCAACTGCGATGAATGAAAATGCAGCATTGGTCAGCAATGATGTGAGTTTCAATCGCATCGATCATTTGAATCTTCTGACATTTTGAAAAATATTGATTGCTTGTTGTACAGCTCCGTTCCTGCATCCCCCACGCCGAAGACCGCATCACCTACTACCCCGTAGATGAAAACGGCCAGCCGGCACCGCACTTGTAGTCGGAGCTGGTCATCAAAGACCAACTTGGAAACAATCGCCTCTTTCCTCTGCGGCAAAAACGGTAACGGCCGTAAAGAACTCAAAGGAGAGGATACAAGCGACCCCGAATACACGGAGGTCATTCAGGAGGGCCATTACTACTCCCCGAGTTCTCGGGACAGGCCTTTGGCCTGGAAATGCAGGGACCATGGAACTCCACTCAGTGGGAGACTGCTTGCCAGCCGAAAAGGCTGGGCAACCTGTACCGCTACAACGGCAAAGAACTCAACACCGACCTGGGCCTGGACTGGTACGACTACGGGGAAGGTGGTATGATGCGGTGGTGGGGTGGTTTACGGAGGTGGATTCGATTGCAGAGAAGTCTGCCTGGGTGACGGGGTATAATGTTGCAGATACCCTCTCGAGTAGGCCTCGACTCTATTTCTTGAATACGAAATATACTGCCAGCACCAGGCAAATGAATCCCGCCAGGTGATTCCACCTGAAAGTCTCCGTTTTGAAGAATAGCAGGGTAAAGACCAGGAAGACCAACAGGGTGATGACCTCCTGGATGACCTTCAGCTCTACCAGGCTGAACGGTCCACCGTTGCCCTTGAAGCCAATCCGGTTGGCAGGCACCATGAGGCAGTACTCGAAGAAGGCAATTCCCCAGCTTATCAGGATGATTCCCAAAAGTGGAAGATTTTCTGCCCATTTCATCTCCTTGAACTTGAGGTGGCCATACCAGGCGAGGGTCATGAAGGTGTTGGACAGCAACAAAAGCACGATGGTCGTGATGGCTTTGAGAGGCATATCGGAGTCGGGTTAATGGATCGAAGTCGAAGGGTTGGGCCCCTGGTGAAACGACCCACAAAGGTAGCATCGGCGGTGAAGTGAGCAATTTGGCTATTTTCGCCGCCGAGAAAAACATGCATGAGAGAACCAACCATTCAAAACGAGACGACTCGAATGGACAGGTGTGGCACGACCTTGGCGAGGCAGGAAGGGACCCCGCCACTCACCTCTCAAACAAACACGACCAACTATGACGAAGCAGTTCATGCCCTTTGAAATGCCTTACCCTGTCAACCCCCTTTATCAAAAGAAGACCGCCTATTTCTGCATGGAGTTCGGGATAGACTCGGCCCTCAAAATCTACTCTGGCGGTTTGGGCTATTTGGCAGGTTCACATCTTCGCTCTGCGTATGCGCTTCGCCAAAATTTCATCGGCATCGGCATTTTGTGGAAATATGGCTACTACGACCAAGTGCGCAAGGGCAATGGCGAGATGGATGTGCTCTTCATGGAGCGCGACTACAATTTCCTGGTGGATACCGGCATCGAGTTCGCCATTCCAGTCAACAACCACAGTGTGATGGTAAAAGTCTGGTATCTGCCGCCCGAGGTATTCCAAACGGCCCCTCTGTTTTTGCTGTCCACTATCCATCCCGCCAATGACTACCTGGCCCAAACCACCTGCCACCGGCTCTATTCCAACCACGTCGAGGCTAAAATTGCGCAATACCTGTTGCTGGGTTATGGTGGCGCCATGTTGCTCGATTTACTTGGCTTCCAGCCCGACGTGTATCACTTAAACGAGGCCCATGCCTTGCCTGCGCTGTTTTATCTCTATCGCAAGACAGGGGTGCTCGATCAGGTGCGCCGAAAAGTCGTTTTCACTACCCACACGCCAGTAGAGGCGGGCAATGAAAAACACGACATCCATTTGTTGGAGCGCATGGGATTTTTTGCTGGGGTGCCGCTATCGGAGGTACGGCGCATCACGGGAATGGATGGGGACATCTTCAACATGACCCTGGCGGGCTTGCGGTTGGCTCGATTGGCCAACGGTGTGTCTCGCATCCATGGCGAGGTGGCTCGCCGCATGTGGGAGCCCTTTGGTCGCACCTGCCCCATCATTCACATCACCAACGCCCAGAACCACGCCTTCTGGCACGATGCCTCGTTGACGGAAGCCATGCGCGCAGGCGATGCCCTGGCGTACGACATGCGCAAGAAAGAACTCAAGAAAACCCTTTTCCAGATAGTAGCCGACCAGACGGGCAAATTGTTCGACCCGGAAGTGCTCACCCTCGTGTGGGCTCGCCGCTACGCCGATTACAAGCGGGCCGATCTCATTACGCGCGACATGGCTCGCTTCCAAGCCCTCGTCAGCAATACCGACAGGCCCATTCAGATCATCTGGGCGGGCAAGCCTTATCCAAATGACCCGCAAGCCATCGGCACTTTCAACGGCCTGGTACACCTTTCGAAGCAATTTCCCAACGTGGCCGTGCTGACTGGGTACGAAATCTCATTGTCAAAAGCCCTCAAACAAGGCAGCGACGTCTGGCTCAACAACCCGCGGCTCCCGCGGGAAGCCTCTGGCACCAGTGGCATGACTGCCGCCATGAATGGCTCGGTCAACCTGAGTACCCAAGATGGCTGGATTCCCGAATTTGCACGGCACGGCCACAACGCTTTCGTGGTGGAAAAAGCCAACCCGGCTTGGCCCATCGATGACCAGGACGAATTCGACCGCAAAAACATCCTCGAAGTACTCGAAACGGAAATCCTGCCCCTCTACTACGACAACCCCAGCCAGTGGCGCCAAATAGCCTGGAACTCCATGAAAGAGATCGTACCCTTCTTCGACTCTGACCGCATGGCTGCCGAATACTACCAAAAGTTGTACGTGAATGCCGCCGTACATGAGCTCGAACGAGTGGGCTGAGCAGATCGGTTCAACCCGCATGGTTTTCCGCTGAAAAAGGCTGCAGGAGAAACAAATTCCCTGCAGCCTTTCGCTTGGTCAACACTGCGACACAGGGTGTTTTTTCAACCTGTTGGCGGTGCGACTGGCTCAACCCTTGGCTGCCTGTAAGGCTCCCACCATCACGCGGGCTTGCTGCTCGATGGATTCCTGGTGGATGGCTCGCAACAGGGTTTCGATGAAGGTTTTGCTCAGTTCCAATGCGCTGCATTTTTCCGTGGCGCGCTCGAGGATCTCGTTGAAGCGGGCCGTTTGCAGGATGGTGATGTTGTGTTGCGCTTTGAAGGCACCGATCTGTCGGGCTACGCGCATGCGCGTGGCGAGGAGCTGAAAAAGTTCTTCGTCGATTTCATCGATGAGGTGGCGCAAATGCTGCAAGTCCGTGGGGGTGGCTTCTACGCTGGTCTCCGAGCGACGCACGATCAATTTGGAGAGCATTTGTTGGTAGTCGGTGGGGGTGAGCTGCTGCTGGGCATCGCTCAGGGCACGGTCGGGATCGGGGTGCACTTCCGTCATCAGGCCGTCGAAATCCAGGTCCATGGCACGTTGAGCCACTTGGAGCAAGGACTCACGGCGCCCGCATATGTGGCTGTGGTCGCAAATGAGCTGGAGGTCGGGAAACAACCTGCGGAGCTCGATGGCAAACTCCCATCGGGGCACGTTGCGCCAGCGGCTCTGGCCGTGGTAGCTGAAACCCCTGTGGATGGCAGCCACCCGGTGGATGCCGGCTCGATGGAGGCGTTCGATGGCGCCGAGCCACAGTTTGAAATCGGCATTGACAGGATTTTTGACCAAGACAGGCACGTCCACACCGCACAGTGCATCGGCGATCTCTTGCACCGAAAATGGATTTACGGTCGTGCGGGCACCTATCCAAAGCACGTCCACGCCGAATTTCAGCGCCTCGTAAACGTGTTGGGTATTGGCCACTTCGGTGCACACCCGCAAGCCGGTTTCTTCCTTTACCCGTCGCAGCCAATGAAGGCCTGCTACACCGGCTCCTTCGAAGCCGCCGGGCCGGGTGCGCGGTTTCCAGATGCCAGCCCTGAACAAGTCGATGCCCAGTGGGGCCAGGGCTTGGGCGGTATGGAGTACCTGGGTTTCCGTCTCGGCGCTACACGGTCCGGCGATGAGCACTGGGCGCTCTCTTTTTTCGAAAACTGGTTTGAATTGCATGGCATGAAGGATTTCGGAGGTTGGTGTGTTAGTCGTTCACTCGTTCGATGATGGCACGGCCGGGGGGCGAGTTTTCAAGAGGCATTTTGGTTTGTTTGTTCCTCGGAAAGTTTGCCTCGCCTGGCAGCATCTGCTTGATGTCGTTGGCGCGGCGGATCAGCTGATACAGTTGCTCGTAATCCTGTTTGATGAGCAGGCTGCGGAAGCGCGACAGTACCGTGATGTGTTCGTCGAGCACGTCGAGGACACAGTCGCGATTTTGTCTGAAAATGGGGGTCCACATGTCGGGGGAGCTTTTGGCCAGCCGAACCGTGGAGGCGAAGCCACTGCTGGCGAGTTGGAAAATCTGGCGTTCGTCTTTTTCTTTTTCGAGCACGGTCAGCGCAAGGGCAAAGGAGCTGATGTGCGAAATGTGGGACACGTAGGCACAGTGCAGGTCGTGAGCGGGGGCGTCGAGGTGGGTGAGCTTCATGCCCAGGGTTTCGTAAAGTTTTTGCACCATGCCGAGCGCATCTGCATCGCTTTTTTCTCCATCACAGATCACGCAGTATTTGCCATCGAAGAGATGGGGTATGGCCGCATCGATGCCGGCATACTCGGTGCCAGCCATGGGGTGGGTGGCCACCAGTCTGGAGCGTTTCGGGTGGCCTTCTACACTTTTGAGCAAAAGGCCTTTGGTGGAGCCGGTGTCCATTACCACTTGGGAGTGGACCCTGTCGAGTACGGCTGGCAGGAGTCCAAGCAAGGCATCGACAGGTGTAGCCAGGATGATCAACTCACTTTTTGCGATGCCCTCATCGAGGGAGGAAGCCTCGTCGATGATGTTGCGGTGCAGGGCTTTGTCGAGGCTTTGTCTGTTGGTGTCCACGCCGATTACGTGCGAGGCGAAGCCGCGTTCATTGAGGTCGATGGCCATGCTGCCGCCTATGTGTCCGATACCAACTATGCAGATTTTCATGATTGAACGGTTTGGAGGTTTTGGAGTAAACCGGCGTTGGCCAGTTGAAACCGAGCCTGGCGGAAGAGTGCCTCGGGGCTGCACAGCGACATGCGTACCCATTGCCGACCTTGCGAGCCGAAAATGCCTCCCGGGGTGATGAATACACCAGCTCGGTCGAGCAAGTGCTCGCTAAAAGCAAAAGCATCGGTCCAGCCGGTCGGTATGCGCGCCCATACGAACATGCCAGCCTTGTTCTCCCAAGGTTCGCAGCCCAATTCTCGCAGCAGTTCGAGGGCCAACGTGCGCCTTCGGCTATAAGCCTCGTCGAGCTGCCGGTACCACTCCTTTCCCTGGGCGAGGGCCTTTGCCGCTGCCTCTTGAATGGCTATGAAGTGGCCGGAGTCCACATTGCTTTTGAATCGCACCACCGTATCGATCAGGTGAGCGGCGCCACAGAGTACGCCCACCCGCCAACCAGCGAGGTTGTGGGATTTGCTCAGGGAGTTCAACTCCAGGGCCACGCCTTCGGCGCTTGGCGTGGAAAGCAGGCTCGAGGGCCGGGGGTTTAGGATAAATGCGTAGGGATTGTCGTTGACGAGCAGGATTTGATGGCGTCGAGCAAAGGCAAGCAGATTTTTGAAAAATGCCGGTTCAGCCACTGCACCCGTGGGCATGTGCGGATAGTTTACCCACATGAGTCTGACGCGGCTCAAGTCCTGATTTTCCAGTTCTTCCAAGTTGGGCAGCCAGCCATTTTCTGCGTGGAGGGCATACTCGCGAACGGCTGCACCTGCAAGGAGTGTGACGGCCCTGTAGGAGGGATAGCCAGGGTTGGGTACGAGTGCTTCGTCACCACTTTCGAGGAAAGCCATGGCGATGTGGAACAAACCCTCTTTGCTGCCTATGAGGGGCAGTACTTCTTTATCGGGGTCGAGCGCCACGCCGAGATGTGTGGAGTACCATTCAGCGAAGGCTTGCCGCAGAGCTGCACTGCCCCGGTAGGGGGGATATCGGTGGGCATCGGGGCGGCGGATGGCTTGGGAGAGGGCATCCACGGCCACAGGCGGCGGGTTGAGGTCGGGGCTGCCAATGCCGAGGTTGATGATCTGGCGGCCAGCTCGTTCCATCTCGGCGATGGCCTTCAGCTTGCTCGAAAAGTAGTATTCGCCTACGTGGCGCAGGCGCGAAGCCGGCCGTGCCATGGGTGGGCTGGAGGGGTGGTGGTGTTCGAGGGCAGCGTTGGGCTGGAATTTTTCTTCAGAAAAAATGCCGATGAGGTTCAGTGACCCGGTGTGGGGTTCCATTGCTTGGAGGCAGTGTTGCCAGGGAAGCGCCTTGGGCAGGGTGAAGTCTGCGAAAAAGAAGTATTCCCAGGGTTTGCCAGCGATGGGCATGCTTTGGATCTTGGTCAGGTTGGCGCCAGCCTCTGCAAGCACGCTTAACAATCGGTGCAAGCTGCCCACTACGTGCGGCAGGGTGAAGCACACTGAAACCTTTTGGGCCACCTCTGGCAAGGTGACGTCTTTGCGGCGTTGCAGCAAGAGGAAGCGCGTGTAGTTCTCCGGGTTGTCCTCGATGTGGTGGGCCAGGATGTCGAGCCCGTAAATTTCGGCGGAGAGCTGCGGGGCAATGGCGGCGGCGTGGCGCATGTTTTCCTGGGCGATGAAGCGGGCAGCCAGGGCGGTGTCTGCGCATTCAACCAAACGCCACTGAGGGAACTGCCGCAGAAATCGGCCGCATTGTGCCAGGGCCATGGGGTGGGAGTGAATCTCCCGGATGTCGTCCAGGGTGCTGGCAGGCAGGGCGAGTAGGTGTTGGTGGATGGGCAAGTACACTTCGGCGGTCGCAATGAGAGGCGAGTGGAGCAGGAGGGTGTAGTTGGGAGCTATGCTACCTGCGAGCGAGTTTTCGATGGCCATCAGCCCGCAGTCGGCCTTGCCTTGGCTCACCAGCTCCACGACGCGTCGAAAAGTATCGGCTGGCAGCAGGTGCAGGTTCTCCCCCTCGAAACAGCGACGGGCAGCCAGGTGATGGAAGGAGCCCTCATAGCCTTGTATGGCCACCCGTCGTATTGCCTTGCCCGTTGCCGATGGCTTGTGTGAGGTGTCGTCGCTCATGGAATGAAGGTTTTTGATGAAAATGAAAAAGCCCCGCTGCAGCGGGGCTTTTGGAGTATTTCGACAGAAGAATACAAACCGGCAGCCCCGCTATGGCGAACCATAGAAGTAGAAAAAGTAAAAGCCGAAAAAGCGGATGCCGGACGGACTCATCAGGTGTCGAAGTTTCGGTCGTGCAGTCAAAAAAAAAAGTCCCGACGAAGCGGGACTTACCGGTTTATTTTTTCAGCGCCTCACAGCCACACGGCAAGTCCCCTACGGAAGTCCGTAAAAGTAAAAGCCGTAAAAAAAGCTGTGTGGCAACTGTTTCATCGTCGATGATTTAGGGCGCAAGTATAAGCCAATACCTATTCCCATGCAAGGCAACCTTGAAATTTCGAACAAGCATACCACTCCCTTGAAAACCCTCAAGGCAAAATCTGGCCAAATTACTTGCTTCACTGTAGGTTCCAATCGTAAAGCCTAACTTCGTCATTTGATGGATTGATCCATCTGCCCAGAGCAACGATTGGTTTGCTATCATTCGTAATTCACAACGCCGCATGGCCGCCGAAAACGACAAGGAACTCCTGGTGCTGATACGTTTGTGCAAGCGGGGAGACCGCTGGGCGCAGTCGCAGCTCTACCAACGATACTATCGTTTCGGCATGGGCATCTGCCGGCGCTACGCCAGCAATGAAGAGGAGGCCCGCGAGATCGTCAACGATGCGTTTTTCAACATCTTCACCCGCTTTCACCAATACGACGAGCAACGGGCCTTCATCAACTGGGCCAGGCAGATCTTCGTGCATGCATCGATCGATTACCTGCGCAAGTACAAATCCAAGCCTGAACACGACGAACTACCGGAGTATCCCGTTCACGGCGTGCCTCCCGAAGTGGCGCAGTGGATCGATGCGGAGGAGCTCTACATGCTGATCAGGCAGCTGTCACCCCAATACCGGGCGGTTTACTGCCTCTATGAAATCGACGGATACAACCACCAGGAAATAGCCGACATGCTAGGTATCAGTGAAGGCACCTCGAAATCGAACCTCGCACGGGCCCGCAGGCGTATGGAGGCTATCGTGGCTACTTACTTAGATGCATTGAAGCGGAAAAATGAAGGAAGCACTTCATAGAATCATTGGCCAGAAACTGGCTGAAGCAGGGGATAGGGCTCCCGATTTCAGCCATGAGGATTGGCTGAAACTCGACGAACGCCTCACTGCCCACGAGCGTCGGCGTCGGCGATTTGTGGCGCTCATCTGGGCGCTGCCTCTGCTGCTGCTGTTGGGCTTCAACGCATGGCTTGGATGGCGGCTCCTGCACCACGAGCACGAACGGTCCGGTAGCACCACCTCCTCCTTGGCTGCACCGCCCGACACGGTGTACCTCACTCGGACGGTTTACCGCACCGACACCGTTTACCTGCCAGGGCGTGTCGTCGTGCAAGGTCTGCCAAGGATCGGAGCCTTTGCTACTGGCGCTGCGGCCAGTCTCCATACGGAAGGGGGGGCTGATGGTGGCTTGCTTGGGACCAAGGGGCAATTGCCAGGTAGTATGGCAGCCTCTGGCAGCTCGGTCATGAGCGAAAAGGTGGAGCAATCGCCCGAACAGGCCCAAGGCCCTTCTTCCTTGACATGGTTGGAAAACTCGGCCCTGACCCCGCTGTCCTGGCCCCAGCGACCCTGGTATTTGCTCCACAGGGAATTGCCATTCCCTGCTGAGCCCTCCCGACGGGTGCGATTTCCCTCTCATTCCCGCCTTTCCCTCGCCAGCGGCCCCATTTATGCCTGGTACGGCGGTGAGTTTTGTGAGGATGGATTTGGGGCCAGCCTGGGCCACGAGCTCTGGTTTTCCGAGCGATGGTCGTGGTGGCAATCCTTCAGTTTCGACCGCATCGAGATGGATTCCAAGAAAAAGTTCATCCCTGATTATCCAAAGCTGCCTTTCCCGGCGCCCAATACCAAACTCGAATGGACTGAGGTCAAACGTCGTGAACTCGGCTTTCACACAGGCATTGCCTGCGCGATCGCTCCGCTCGAGCACGTCCACTTGCGGGCCCTGCTCGGCCTGGGCACCCAATACAGACTCGGGGGCACCTACCACGCAGAGTTCGAAGACGAAGACACAGAAGTATATTACCCCGTGGTCCTTGACATCGGGGCTGGGTGGGCTGGCATGCACGGCATGATGGGTATGGGCATTCAGTGGTCGCCGTTGCGCCGCTGGCAAGTGGGGATAGAAGCCGGTTACCATCGACACCTCGGTGGGGGGGTGGAGGATTATCCGGTGGCATCCTGGCTCAAACTCGAAGGCCAGGTCATCTGGCGGATACGATGAGCATGCGCGGGGTACGACTCGCCCAGCGCAAGTCGTCGAAACCAGTCCTACCTTTGGCCGTGGCCTATGAGCTGCACTTTTTCACCCCATATTTGCTTTAACCAAAATTCCCTCCCGAGGCATTGAATCAAATCGATAAAACCTCCCGCTTCAAGGCTGCTATCGAGGTGGTGGGCCGCAATGTGGCCTACACGTTGATCCTCCTTTTCATTCTCAACATGCTGGCGGCTGTAGTCATGGCGTGGATAGAACGGCCAGGGGGCATCAGTGGTGACAACCGCTGGAAATTACCCAACTACGCATCGTACCGCGATTACGCCCGCCTCATTTTCGAGGAGTACAATGCCACCACTACCACGTACCAACCCTTCGTGGGCTGGCGGCGAGGGCCTTTCCAAGGGGTGACGACCCATGTGGACTCCCTCGGCTGTCGACTCACGCCCGACCCGGCCCCCGACCAGCCCAAGACCCACGCCGTATATTTCTTCGGTGGCTCGACCATGTGGGGCACTGGTGCTGACGATGCGCACACCATTCCCGCTTGCTTTGCTCGCCAGGCCCCATGGTGCCGGGTGGTGAATCAGGGCGAAAAAGCCTGGAACAGTCGCCAGGAACTCGACCAGCTCATCACCCTCTATGCGCGAGGTCAGCGCCCCGACGTGGTGGTTTTCTACGACGGCGTCAACGACGTCTATCACCAGTGCACCCGCCTGACCGACGTGGTGCCCGGCCATGCCCGTGTCGAGTACCTTCGCCAAGCCACCAAAATGGGGTCCCGCATGGGGGTGATGCGCACTTTCAAAGCCCTCTTTCTTGAAAATCTCATGGCCCTTGCCGCCGAAATCCGAAAATTGGAGGTGTTCAGAAAAGCTGCTGGCCCGTGTTCTACTTTTATATGCCCGTGTGATCGAGGTCGGGCCGAGGCCATTGCCGACAACCTTATAGCCAATTGGGCCATTGCCAAAACCCTGGTCGAAGCGCATGGCGGCACATTTTTACCCGTTTTGCAGCCGGTGATTTTCGAGGGAAATCCCCACACCTCCCACCTGGGCGACAACCTCGACAGACCTTACGGAATCGCCTCTACCTATAAACTAATGTATGCCCTCATCAAAGAGAAGCTTCGCGAGCATCCAATCGGTGTGGATGTGCTCGATCTCACAGATGCTTTCGATTCAGAGAAATTGCTTTACATCGATTTTTGCCACGTCTCCAAGGAGGGCAATGCCATCGTGGCGGATCGCATTTTTCAACGGTTGCAGCAAGCGATAACCATGCAAGTTGGCAGCTCACGTTGAGCAGATGAGCACGACCTCCCCACATGACATGCCTGTCAAGTGGCCGACAAACTGGCTGCGACAGAGCGAAATTGAGCGGTGATGCATACTTTTGGCGCCCCATGCGACGACCTCTTTCCATATTGCTCCTGGTGATTTTCTCCTACTCGGCGCTGGTGCCCGGTAGGATCAAGGACGTCGTGGCCGACTTGCCGGGGCTGGTCGAGCATTTTTACGAGCACAAGGCCGAGAATCCGTCTATCACGGTTGCCGAGTTTTGGGAAATGCACTATGGGAAAGGCTATGCCCAACACAAAAAAGACCACGACCAATCGAAGTTGCCAGGCAAAGAATCCTGTTGCCATCACCATGGCGGTACGCAACTCGCCACCGTAGAGATAGAGTCCCAAGCCAGGATCGTCGTGTTCGAAGGCAGCTCGAGTCTGTACAGCGCTCCCGAGTACTATCTCTCTTCCCCATACGTGCAAGAGATCTGGCACCCACCCAAGACCTGCTGATTCCCTTTCCTCCCATTTTTTCCTGAAAGGACGAACCGCTACTCGATGTGCCCTGGTGGGTGCGTCGGGTCATGTGGCATGTATCCACTCCCACATCAAAAACATCAGCAGGTCATGTTTGAACGGATCATTTCATTTTCCATCCGGAACAAATTCATCGTCTTGTTGGGCACCCTTGCCCTCATCGTTTGGGGTGTCTGGTCGTTTCGGCACTTGCCCATCGACGCCATTCCCGACATTACCAACAACCAGGCACAGATACTCACCGTCTGCCCCACGCTGGCCACGCAAGAAGTGGAGCAGTTCGTCACGTATCCCATCGAAACAGCCGTGCGCACTATACCGGGCGTGGTGGAGCTGCGCAGCATCAGCAGGTTCGGCCTCAGCGTCGTGACGGTGGTCTTCGAGGAAGACATGGACAAATACCTCATCCGCCAATTGCTCAATGAAAAGCTGAAAATGGCAGAGGAGGAAATCCCGCCTGGCTATGGCAAGCCCGAATTGGCACCCATTTCCACTGGGCTGGGCGAAATATTGCACTACCGCATCGTGCCCAAACCTGGTTACGAGGAAAAGTACTCTGCCATCGAACTGCGAAGCATACAGGACTGGATCGTGAGGCGGCAGCTGGCGGGCATCCCGGGTGTGGTAGAAATCAACAGCTTTGGTGGTTACCTCAAACAGTACGAGGTGGCGCTCGACCCCAATCGCCTACAGCAGTTGGGCGTCAGTGTGACTGAGGTGCTGGACGCCCTGGAGCGCGCCAACCAAAACACCGGTGGTGCCTACATCGAGAAAAACACCGAAGCCTATTTCATCCGCTCGGAGGGTTTGGCGAAAAGCATCGAGGACATTCGCCGCATCGTGGTGCGCAACGATGGAGGTGTGCCCCTGCTCATCGGCGACGTGGGCGAAGTGCGCATCGGCTCGGCCCTGCGCTATGGCGCCGTGAGCCACAATGCCGAAGGGGAAATCGTGCTGGGCATCGTCATGATGCTCAAGGGGGAAAACGCGGCGCAGGTCATCCAGCGCGTCAAGGAACGCCTCGAAACGGTGCGTCAGAGTTTGCCCGAAGGGGTCGACATCGTGACCTTCCTCGATCGCGAGCAGCTCGTCAATCGCACCATCCGCACCGTTCGCAACAACCTCCTCGAAGGAGCGCTCATCGTGATCTTCGTTCTGGTGCTGCTGGGCAATTTGCGGGCCGGCATCATCATCGCCAGCGTCATTCCCCTGTCGATGCTCTTTGCCATTGGCATGATGCAGCTCTCGGGCGTCACGGCCAACCTCATGTCGATGGGTGCCATCGACTTCGGCCTCATCGTGGACGGGGCGGTCATCGTCGTGGAGGCCACGCTCTACTACTTGCACAAAGAGGCGGGACAGCGGTTCGGCACAGGTGTACAGGGGGGTGTGGTGCGGCTGAGCCAGCCTCAGATGGATGCAGCCGTGCAGACTGCAGCGGCCCGCATCATGCGCTCCTCGGTCTTTGGCGTGCTCATCATCCTCATCGTCTATTTGCCCATCCTGTCGCTCAGCGGTGTGGAAGGCAAGATGTTCAAGCCCATGGCAGAGACGGTGAGCTTCACGCTCATCGGGGCCATGCTGCTGTCTTTGACGTATGTACCGGCCGTGTCGGCTTGGTTTTTAAGCAAAAAAATAAGCCCTGAATCGACCTTTGCCGATCGCCTCATCGGCTTCTTTCAGCGGCTCTACTTGCCTACGCTCAACTTCGCCCTGCGGCACAAGGTGGCCACGCTGGCCACGGCCATCACCACCTTTGCCATCGCCTTGATTGGCTTTTTGCGCATGGGTGGGGAGTTCATCCCAACCCTCGACGAGGGCGACATCCTCATGCATGGCTTTTGCCGCCCTGGCACTTCATTGACCCAAACCCTCGAAAGCCACCGGCTGGTGCAAAAGCTCATCCTCGAAAATTTCCCCGATGAAGTGGAAGAGGTCATCTCGAAAATCGGCTCGGCAGAAATCCCCACCGACCCCATGGCCCCCGAATCAGCCGATAACATCATCCTGCTGAAGCCCAAAGACCAATGGACCTGCTGTGAAACGAAGGTGGAGCTGGTTGAAAAAATCCAGGAGGTAGTCCAGCAGGTGCCGGGCATGGCCTTCGAGTTCACGCAGCCCATCAAAATGCGTTTCGATGAAATGATGACGGGGGTGCGCAGCGACATCGCCATCAAGATATTTGGCGACAACCTCGACAGCCTCGTGGATCAAGCCAAAAAAGTGGAGCGCCTGATTGCAGACCTGCCAGGGCTCGAGGACCTGAAGGTGGAGCAAGTGGAGGGGCTGCCCCAGATCGTGGTTCGCTACGACTACGGCCGCTTGGCGCGCTACGGCATCAGCATCACCGAAGTCAACGACGTGTTGCGGGCGGCTTTTGCCGGCACGGCCACCGGTGTCATCTTCGAAGACGAACGCCGCTTCGACCTGGTGGTGCGTCTTGACAGCACCTACCGCCGCGACATCGAGGACATCCGTCGGCTGCCTGTGGCGCGCAGTGGGGGCCGCCTCATTCCCTTGTCGGAATTGGCGCAGGTGGAATACCAGCTGGGTGCTGCGCAAATCAGCCGCGACGACGGCCGGCGTCGCATCGTCGTGGGAGCCAACGTCAGGGGGCGCGACGTGGAATCGGCCATCGAAGACATCTCCAGGCGCCTGGAAACATCGCTCGAGCTGCCGGCCGGCTACTACTACACCTTTGGCGGGCAGTTCGAGAATCTGCAGGCAGCCAAGGCTCGCCTGTCGGTAGCGGTGCCGGTGGCGCTGGCACTCATTTTCGTGCTGTTGTATTTCGCCTTCCACTCGGTTCGCGAGGCGCTTCTCATCTACACGGCCATTCCATTGGCGGCCATCGGGGGTGTGTTTGCACTCCAGCTGAGGGGCATGCCTTTCAGCATCTCGGCCGGCGTGGGCTTCATTGCGCTGTTCGGGGTGGCCGTGCTCAATGGCATCGTGCTGATCTCCTATTTCAAAAGGCTCCAACAAGCTGGGGTGGGCAATCTGCGTGAACGCATCATTCAGGGAGCGTTGGCACGGCTGCGCCCCGTGCTCATGACGGCCTCGGTGGCGTCGCTGGGTTTTTTGCCCATGGCCTTGTCGCAGAGTGCCGGTGCCGAAGTACAACGCCCGCTCGCCACGGTCGTCATCGGCGGACTCATCACGGCCACCCTCCTGACCCTGGTGGTGCTGCCGGTGCTCTACTCGATTTTCTTCCGGCATACCGATGCCTCGGAGCAGTCCTGATTTTTTCCTGTTGAACCCATAACCCTTTGCACATGAAGACGAAAAGCTGTTTGCTGTTTTCGACCATATACCTGCTGTTGGCCGTCAGTGCCGTCAGTGCCCAACTGCGGCTGACGGAAGCACAGGCCATCGATTTGGCACTTAAAAACCACCCGAGCATGAGAGCTGCGGCTGCCGACGTGCAGCAAGCAGCTATCCTCGGCCAGGCTCCGGCGGAGTGGGCGCCTGCCCGTTTTTTCCAACACACGGCCGCCGACCCCGACTTTGGACTGTTCGGAACCATCAGCCTGGGCATCTCGCAGGATTTTCCCTCGATCAAAATGACCCAGGCCAACAGGGAGTATTACCGGCGCCTCGAGCAGCGCAGTAAGGCCGCCTCCCAACTCACCGCCGTCGAGCTCAGGCAGCAGGTGCGCGAGCTATACCACCACCTAAGCTATCTCCAGGCTCGAAAAGGGCTCCTCGAACGCCTCGACAGCGTTTACACGCGAGTGGCGCAAGCGGCGGCCTTTCGCGAACAAGCCGGCGAGTCCTCTCTGGCCGAGCGCCTTTCGGCAGAAGACAAGGCCAGCCAGATTCGCCTCCTGCACCAGACAGTCAGCCACGAAATCGAATTCGACCGGCTGGTATTAGGGCAACTCCTGGGCCTTGGGGAGCCCGTAGAGCCTGTGGTGGAGCCACTGCACGAAGGTCAGTTCTCCCTGGCCGACACCAGCCTGCTGCGTCGAGCGGCCTGGGCGCAGCTGTACGAAGCCGAAATCCAGCTGGCCGACGCCGAGCGCCAACGGCAAGAGGCGCTCTTCAGGCCTACACTTTCCTCCAGCCTGTTCATGCAATACTTAGGCAACGACAAAATTTACCCCGGCTGGGAGCTGGGTGTGAACGTGCCGCTGGCCCGCAAGGGTTTTCAGGCCCGCATGGAGGCCGCAAGGGTAGGGGTGGAAAAGGCGCAGGCCAGAAGCGACGCCGCTTTCAAAGAACGGCTCAACACACTTGCTCACCTGCTCCACGAGCAAGAGAAATACCTCATCGTTATCGAGTACTACCACGAAGCCGGGCAAAACTTCGCTTCCCAATTGCTCCGGCATGGAGAACTCAACTACCGCCTGGGGGAGATGAGCTATGCCGACCTCGCCCTCTCCCTCGAACAAGCCACCCAAATCGAACTCCAATACCTGGAAAACCTGCTCGGACTCAACCTCACGCTCATCGAGCTCGAAGCGCTCACCTCCCAATGATCCAACTGACTTTTTCACCAAAAAAAATCCGCATCATGAAAAAATACATCCCGCTCATCGCCCTGCTCTCCGCCGCTCTCGCATGCAGTCGGACTGCCGACGACCACGAACACGCACACGATGAAATGCCCATCGGCCCTGTGAACGACACCACCGTGGTGCTCGCTCCGGCTCAGGTTCAAATTGGTGGCATTGCCCTCGGGCAATTCGAGAAAATGGATATCGCACCCAGCCTGACCGCCAGTGGAACCCTCGTCGTCCATCCCGAGCACATGGCCATCCTCTCCGCTTTCACCAACGGTACCGTGGAATACCTGGCCCCCGTGCTCAACAAGCGCGTCCAGCGCGGCCAGACCCTCGCCCGCCTGCGCAAAATAGAACTGCTCGACTTGCAGGAGCAATACCTCTCCCTCCAGCAACAACTGCCCTTTCTGCAGGCCGAGTACGAACGCTACAAACTCCTCAGCGAGCAAAGTGCCTCCGCTCGAAAGCTGTTCGAAAAAGCCACCGCCGATTACAACACCGCCAAAACGAACCTGGAGGTACTTGCTGCCAAGCTCAAAAGCTATGGCATCAGTCCCGAAGAGCTCAGCCCCGACAAGCTCCAAACCACCATTGCCCTGCGCGCACCCATCGATGGCTTGGTCACGCACATCCACACGAGCCTTGGCGCCAGCGTACAGCCGGGCGACGCCCTCATGGAAATCCAAAACCTCGACGAGCTGCACGCCGACCTGTGGATTTACGAAAAGGACCTGCCACGGGTGAAAACCGGGCAGCAAGTCACGCTACACTTGCCCTCCTTGCGCGAGCAACCTCTGAAAGGGCGCATTTACAGTATCGACAAAGCCCTCGACCCCGAGCGCAAGGCCCTGCGCGCCCACGTGGAGTTGCTTTCGAAGCCTGAAGCTGCCGTCAACGGCATGTTCGTCCAGGGTGCCATCAGTTCTGACAAACCTATGCTCGCGGACGTCCTGCCTGAAGGTGCGGTAGCCCGCGAGGGCGACATCGACGTGATTTTTTACAAAAAAGGAGAAAATCAAAGCGGTGTGGTTTTCGTGCGAGTACCCGTCAGGGTGCTCGCTCGCTTCGACGGCAAGGTGGCCGTGGAGCCCCTCGAGCCCGTACCTGCTGGCGTGCCCCTGGTCACCCATGGCGCCTACTACATCTCGGCTACGACCTCCATGGCTGGGGCCGAACACGAGCACTGATGCGTTTTCGGTTCGAGGCTGACCGCCCGGTGTCTTCACTGGCATCGGGCGGTCGCCGTTACTGTGGTTTTCCGTATCATCGCGGGAGTCTCACCAAAACATGCCCGACATGAAAAGAAGAACCTTTCTCCGGCACACCGTGTGTCTTGGCGGTGCTGCTCTCTTGCCCTGGCATGAACTGCTCGCCTCTGCCCTGTTTGCCAACGGCGAAATGCATCCATTGCGCCGCAACGTCGGTTACTATACCGAGCGCGGCGGCACCATCGGCTGGCTGCTCACCAGCGAGCACCTCGTCGTAGTGGATACCCAATTCGAGCCGCAGGCCCGCCACCTGCTCGACATCCTCCGCCAGACCAACACCAAGCCCCTCGACCTGCTCGTCAATACCCATCACCACCGCGACCACACGGCTGGAAACATCGCCTTCAAAGACATCACCAAGGTGCACGTAGCCCATCGCAATTCGTACGAGAACCAAAAGCGGGTGGCCCAGGAGCGCAATTCCCTTGACTCGGAACTGCTGCCAACCACGCTCTACGAGGCCGAACGCTGGAGTGCCTCCGTCGGTGACGAAACCATCACCCTGCACTACGCCGGGCCGGCACATACCAACGGCGACTCCATGGTGCATTTCGAAAATGCCAACGTCGTCCACATGGGCGACCTGGTCTTCAACCGCCGTTTCCCCTTCATCGACAAAAGTGCGGGTGCCAGTATCGCCAACTGGGTGCAGGTCCTCCAAATGGCCCGCAAACTCTTCGACTCTGACACCCTTTACATCTTCGGCCACGCCGGCGAAGGTTACCCCGTCACTGGCACTGCCGACGACCTGGTGGCCATGGAAAACTACCTTTCCAGCCTGCTCGAGTTCATGCGAAAGGCCATTACTGAAGGCAAAACCCTCGAACAGCTCAAGGAGGAGGTGACCGAAATCCCCGGTGCCCCCGAATGGAAGGGCGACGGCATCGGCCGCAGCCTCGACGCCGCCTGGGTAGAACTCGTCGAAGGCCGCTGAATAGTCGCTGGGCAATGCCAGCGCCGGCCGAGGTGGGGCCGCACCAATTTCCATCCTGTTGCTCGTGTGCGGGGTGCTATCCCGCATGGGCCCTTGCCTCGGTACTTCGTTCGTCTGTAACCACTGACCAGTTCACGCCGTCTCAGGGGGCGAACGCAAGCACGGAAAACTGCCCGCTCATTCATCATAAATACCTCAGTCATGGTCCAGTTAGTGCCAATCGTTGCAATCATTGGTTTCTTCTCGAGCATCATGTTCATCGCATACCTGTATTTCAACCACAAACACAAGGTGCGGATGGCCCTCATCGAAAGTGGTCGCGACGCCAGTATCTTCCGCCAGGAAAATGACCGCAGCCAGGCCCTCAAGTATGGGCTGGTGGCCGTGGGCCTGGGCCTGGGCCTGATGGTTGGCTCGGCGCTCGAAACCCTGGGCTTCGAAGAGCCCCTGCCCCAATTCAGCATGATGCTCATCCTGGGTGGTGCTGCGTTGCTGCTGTACTATTTCATCGAAGGGCGGCAAAAAGATGAATCACAACGAGACATGCTGTAAAAGCTGCCGGCGCTTGCGTCCAATTGGACCTTGCCGCCAACGACGGCCTACGAGTGGATTCAGCCATTATCTTTGCCCGGCCTGTCTGGCTTTTCAGGCTGGTTACCTTGCCTGCTGAACCCTCACCCAATCGCACCATGTATCCTGACTTGTCTTATCTGCTGCACGATCTCTTCGGCACCCCGCCCGACAACTGGACCTCCATATTCAAAACCTTCGGCCTCATGCTCGTCATCTCCATCCTGGTGGCGGCCTGGCTTTTTTACCTCGAGCTCAAGCGGCTGGCAGAGGCCGGCGTGTACAAGCCCAAGGTGGTCAGGGTGCGTGTTGGTGAGCCTGCCAGCCCTTGGGAGATTGGCTCCAATGCTTTCTTTGGCTTTTTGGTCGGATTCAAGGGGGTGTACATTGCTCAACACTTGGCCGAGTTTCAGGCCGATGCGGCCGCCGTGCTCTTGTCGGCCAAGGGGCACTGGTTGGGGGGGCTCGTGCTGGCCGCGCTGTTCGGCCTGCAGGTGTGGTGGACCAAAAGACGCAAGGCCTTGCCCAAGCCCAAGGAGGTCACCGTCAAGATTTACCCGCACGACCGCATCGGCGACATCACCGTGGTAGCGGCCGTCAGCGGCATCATTGGCGCCAAGATTTTCGCCATCCTCGAAGAGCCGTCCGGTTTTCTCGACGCCCCCTTGGAGATGCTTTTCTCGGGCAGTGGCCTGGCCATTTATGGTGGACTCATCTGCGGCTTCCTCGGCGTCACCTGGTACCTGCGCAAGCACGACATTCCCTTCTGGCCTACTGCTGATGCCGTGGCACCCGCCCTCATCGTGGCCTATGGCGTAGGGCGCATCGGTTGTATGCTCGCCGGCGATGGCGACTGGGGCATCGTAGCTGGCCCCCAACCTTCCTGGTGGTTCCTGCCCGACTGGATGTGGGCATGGGACTTTCCCCACAACGTCAACCATGCCGGCATACCCATCGAAGGGTGTGAGTGGAAATACTGCACGCGCCTGGCCCAGCCAGTCTATCCAACGCCGTTCTACGAGACCGTGCTTTCTCTGCTCATTGGCGCATTCCTTTGGGCCATTCGCAAGCGTATTACCGTCCACGGAACCCTGTTTTTCATCTACTTGCTGCTGAACGGGGTGGAGCGTTTTTTCATCGAAAAAATCCGGGTCAACGTGCGCTACGAGTGGTTGCCCGGTCAACCCACCCAGGCTGAAATCATTTCCTTCTTGCTCATTCTGATTGGCATTGGCGGCCTGGTTTGGCTGCGTCGCGTGAATCGTGACGCGTGACGCGTAACTCGTGACGCGTAACTCGTGACGCGTGACTCGTGACGGGCGTGAAAAGCGTGACGGGCGTGAAAAGCGTGACGAACGTGACGGGCGTGACAGGGGTGACGGGGGTGACGGGCGCGACGGGTAGTGGCGGCCTGGCTCGGTTTTTCAATTCTTCAGATCAACCGCATCTATCAGTTGGGTAATCCACCATAATACTCTACCCCCCCATCCCAATTGCTGGAAGGATCTTGCCAGCGGCCTCTCCGAAGCCGATGCGCACCCCGTCATTTTCAGCCCAGCCACGCATGATGACGGTGTCACCATCGAGGAGGAACTTGCGTTCGGAGCCGTCGGGTAGTTTGACGGGCTTGGTACCTCGCCAGCTCAGTTCCAGCATGGAGCCGAAGCTGTCGGGAGTAGGTCCGCTGATGGTACCGCTGGGACAGAGGTCGCCGGTGCGCATGTTGCAGCCGTTGATGGTGTGGTGAGCGAGCTGCTGGCACATGTTCCAGTACATGTATTTGAAGTTGGAGCGGCACACGGGGTAGGCTTCGGGAGCGCTCTCGGGTTGGATGGCCACTTCGAGTTGGATGTCGTAGCTGCGTGGGCCGTCGATGCGCAGGTAAGGCAGGGGTTCGGGGTCCTGTTTGGGCCCGTGGGTGCGGAAGGGTTCGAGGGCGTCGAGGGTGACGACCCAGGGGGAGATGGTGGAGGCGAAGTTTTTACCGAGGAATGGGCCTAAGGGTACGTATTCCCATTTTTGGATATCGCGGGCCGACCAGTCGTTGAAGAGCACCAGGCCGAAGATGTGGTCTTCGGCTTTGTCGATGGGGATGGGTTGGCCCAAGTCGTTGGGCAGACCGATGACGAAGGCCATTTCCAGTTCGAAGTCGAGCAGGCGGGAGGGCCCGAAGACAGGGCGGTCGGCTCCGTCGGGCATGGTTTGACCGAGGGGGCGGCGCACGGGCGTGCCAGAGACGACGATGCTGGAGCTGCGGCCGTGATAACCTACGGGCAGGTGGAGCCAGTTGGGCAGCAAGGCGTTGGCAGGGTCGCGGAACATACTCCCCACGTTGGTAGCGTGTTCTTTGCTGGAGTAGAAATCGGTATAGTCGCCCACGTGGATGGGGAGCAACAATTCCACCTTGTCCATGGGGTGCAGGAAATGCCAAGCCTGGTTTTGCACCTCGTCGTTGTCGGCGTCGAGCAGGTCGGCTATGCGTTCGCGCAGGGCCCGGGCATAGCCTCTGCCGAGAGCCATGAGCTCATTGAGATAGCGGTTTTTGAAAACGGTAGGTGGCAGGTCCAGCTCGTCGAAGAGGGACATCTGATACATGACGTTGAGGTCCACGACGTATTCGCCGATGGCGGTGCACAGTCGGGGTTCGGGGCTGTAGGAGGTGCGGAATACACCGAAGGGGAGGTTTTGTAAAGGAAAGTCGGAATGAGGCGGCACCTCCACCCATGAGCGTCGCCGCGGATCGTTGGCTCTGATCTCCATAGTTGTTCGTTCGTTTTGGGCAAAAATGCCGAGGGATCAGCCTCCGGTGCGGAGGATTTTTTCCACTACGAGCACTTGTTCGCCACTGATGCGCAGCAAATATAGGCCAGCAGGCAGGCCCTCCAAATCGAGTTGGATCGAACGCTGACCAGCGGGCAGTATCCATCGCTGCAGATTTTGGCCGAGGGGGCTGAGGATTTCCATTTTCAGGGGGAAGGCCAGCGGCGCGTCGAGCTTGGCGAATAAATACCGACTGACGGGGTTGGGCCATAGCTCGAGGTTTACCCCTCCCACCTGCCTGACGGCCAACCACAGCATTTCGAAGCTATACACCTCGCTGGTATCCGAGCCGCACTCATTTTGAAAAATGACCCGCCAGAAGAAATCCTTGCCATGCTGGTGGAAGGCGAAATCGGTGTTCCATTGGTTGGTGGGCCTGTTGGCCCAGACGAGCACGGTTTGAAAGTCAGGGTCAGGGGATACTTCGAAACGATAGGTACTGATTCCCGGTACCGCTTCGCACTTGAACTGGTAGGGTGGCGGTGCATTGATTTGTTCGCCATTTGCCGGACTGAGCAAAGCCCCAGCCTGGGGCCATGGCAGTACGGTGAGGGCAAACTTGTCGTTTACGGCGTGAGTCCCATCGTGGCCACTCATGGTGATTTCGTAGTTGCCGGGGGGTGTATTGGTCAGTACAAGTGTCCAATTGGCCTCGCCATCGGGCAGGAGGATGTTCGTGTCGAAGCTGAACACGGCACCGGGCGGTGTGCCACTGACCTCGAGGGCCAGGCCGCTGGCTTCGAAGCAGGAACCGGCGTCGAGCTGGCCATGGAGGGTATCCGAGGGACAGGCCATGGAGGCCGAAGGACTCGAGGAGAAACTCAGGTCAGAAATGGAGGTAAGCGTGTAAACCTCCGAAAAGGAGGCGCCACAGTCGCCGATGCTCTGTACGCGCCAGTAGTAGGGGGTGCAATAATCTGGCAATTCGATCGACTGGCTAGTGATGGGAGTACTTTGGGCGTAAATGAGCTCTGCCATCGCGGGGTCGGTGGCAACCTGCAACAGGTAATTGGAGGCTGTGGGCACCTGAGACCACTTGAACGTGACCAGGAGGGGCACTTCAGCTGCGTCGTCGGCCGGGGACAGCAGGGAAGGAGCAGGTGGTGGCCCGATGACGGTCCAATCGAAGGAAAGCGTCGCCGTCATGGTATCAGCCGAAGCAATGACTTGCAGCGGCCAAACCCCAGGGCTGTCGGTGCCGCTTACGACCATGGTTACCGTGGAACCAGGGGGCGCAGGATTGGGGTCGAAGGAAACGAGTGCATTCGGAGGAAGGCCACTGAGTTCAAGGGCAACGAGCGTCGAATCCGGGAAGCCCGTGCCGAGCACCAATTCAGTGGTGAAGCCATCGTTGATACAGGTGGTAGGTGCGGTTTCCTTTTGGATGAGCACAGCTTCGTCGGGAATTGTTGCGCAGATGGCCAGGCCCCAATTGCGCAGAGATCCACCGTCTCCATTGAAATCGTCGTAAATGGTCAGGGTCCAGGTGCCTTGCATCGGTTCACCATCGAAGGCGCTGAGCGGATTGAAAGGCTGGAATGTGCCACTGATGGCCGGTGGAGTGGGTTCGCACATATTGTGGAGAACCAGGTAGGGCAGCTGTGCTTCGTCGTCGAAAGAGACGTAGATGTCGTCCTCTTCGCAGTCGCCTCCGTCAGGGCCGACCATGAGCTGCACGGTGGTGCCTTGTGGGCTTGTGATGCTGATGTTGAGGTCGCCCACCCATGTGTGGTTGATGTCGATCTCTTTGACGTCGATGTCTTGGATGAAGCCGTGCTGGTTAATCTCGAGGGTGGAGGTCACGGTGTTGATGGTATATTCATCGATGGTCTTGGGTACATCGGAGGAGGTTCTTTCGAAACAGTAAATGGAAGCGATGGTAAAGCTGGCAGGGGCTGACCAATCGCTTTCACCGCAGAGGTTGATTGCCTTGAGGCGCCAGTAGTAGGTGGTTTGTGGTAGCAGGGGTTGGGGTGGAGTAAAAGAGGTGCCGCTCAAGGGGCCTGCGGCAACGACCAAGTTGGTGAAAGAAGAGTCGGTGGCGATTTCGATGAAAAAGCTGGCGAAGGATTGGTTTTCCCATAGCAGCTCCACCGCTGGAGGGAGTCCTGTGGCGCCATCGAGGGGTGAGCTTGGCACAGGCACATTGGGCGGATCATACAGCAAGGTGAGCATGATTTGCGAGCTGGTCTGTTCCAGGCTGTTGGCAGCATTGACGGTGAAAGCGTGCTGCCCTTGCGGGAGAGGTGTGTCGAACAGCAGAATGAGCGAGGTGGTATCGCCGGGTGCAAGGGGGTTACTGCCGAAGATGGCCTGCACACCTGCGGGCAGGTCGGGGATCGATAGATCGACGGGGCCCGAGAAGAGTTCGCTCACCGTGATTTGCCAAGTGGGGGTGTCAATACTGCAAATGGAGATGGAGGGATCGACTGCTTCCACGAAGTAGGAGCACTGATACTGGGGGCGGCCGTTGAGCTGAAGGATTCCCGTGCTGTCGGGGTCGAGCCAGTCCATCAGCCGCGTGGATGGGGTACCGCCACCCGTCCAGGATCTGTGGAACCAGCCGTAGAAGTCGGCTTCTTCATTGCCGCAGGCGGCAAACCCTCCGTGGAGCTGACCGATGACGCGGTGGTGTTTGTTGAAAAGCGGCGAGCCAGAGCTGCCACCTTCGGTGGTGCCGATGTCCCAGTCGGGCACGCCTATGTGGTCGCCGCTGGTGTCGGGCAAATTATTGAAGTAAAAGGTGATGAAGGATTTCTGAAAAGAAAAGGAGATGCGCTTTTCGTCGGTGGAGGGGTGGTGGATGCAGACGACGGAGTCGCCAGGCGGGTTATTGGAGGCGTCCCAGCCAGCGAAATAAGCGTTGGCGGTTTCGGACACGGGGTCGTCGAGTTCGATGAGGGTGAAGTCGGAGGGACCCCATCCGGCCCGGAAGATGGCACCTGTGTTGAAGTCGTTGAGTTTGCCATCGCCAATGGCCCCACTTTGGGGGGTGAAGGGTTGGCGGCAAGTGGAGTTCTGGAAATTCCAATAAGCCACGAACGTAGGGGCATTGCTTGGGTTGATGCCACAGTGGAAGGCAGTCATGAAATAGGGCGTACAGTCTTGTCGGGTGTTGTTGACCAGGAAGCCCGTGCAAAATGTGCTCCCATTCACGCCGATGATGGCCACGGACTGGATCTCCTTTCTCCATGCATCCACGATGGCCCAACCATCGGCTGCACCACATATCACGTCGAGGTTGCAGGACCCCGAGAGCAGGTCGGCAAAACCGAGGAAATCGTGGTTGACATATCCGAGCTCGAGCTGGAGGTTGGGAATCTGCTGCCTTGGCAAGCGCACCTCGACGACGATTTCATCGCCGGGCAGCACGGGCGTCCAGAGTTGTTCGTGGGTTTCGTTGTCGGCTGGGGTAAAAGGACCGAGGTGTTCGCTTTGGTCGGGAGAATAGAGGTACAGGGCTCCACCAGGTGGCATGACGTAGCGAGTAAAGCCGAGGTTGAGGCTGTGGGCTCCTTCGGAGTAGATGGCTACCCGCCAAATGGCTGTGCCGTTGGGCTGATACTCCCAGGCTCCACTGTTGTGCGGGTCGATGTCAACGGGGATGTTCACCGCAAATCGCGGGGCGCGACCCGGCGCACGACTGGCGAGTTCTTCCAGGAGCAATGCTTCATTGTCCTGTTTGGGCAGCACGATGCGGGGAGGAGTCTGGGAGCGCTGAGCCATCAGCTCGAGCGGCATGAGGATGAGCAGGGCAAGGGAAAGACTTGCAAGAAAGCGGGTGGTACACATAACCGGGACATTTGAGATGGGATGAAAAATGATTTGCAGGCATCATTTGTCTGCATCTATGCCGCAAGTTAACTCAAGCGACGAAGTGTTTTCGTCATATTCATTGCCATTGAATTGAATGCTTGCGATGGAAAAAGGGGGAAAAGAGGTCTGTGCAATATGGCCGACGAAAGCCCAGGGAAGGGAAATGAGGTGAACACCTGAGCGCAGCGCAATTAGACAGCAGATTGAAAATCCTGTGGGAGCCCCCTCGCAACTGGCCAGGCCCGTCTGTCCGGCTCCCTGCCTTTCACGATCACTACCTGTCTGCCTCCTGGAGAGGGCGCTGGCGAACTTGACTTGCAAAGTCCCAATAAGCTATGCAACCCAAGCCAGCACTTGCTTTTCCGATCGACATCGCCTGGGTGCTGCGCACCCAGGATTTTCGTTTTACATCGGATAGAAGGTATTGGAACAGACATGCAATTTGATTCGCGATCTCACCAGGCATTCGTCACACCGGGAATGGCACAGGGGTAGAGACCATCTGGGCCGGGGAGCACTTTGGGCAAGGCGTTCCAGTCGAGTCTGTCGGGTTGGAGGTCGAGGTTAGAGTTGAGAGCCGTTTCCCAATCCACCTCCTGGCCGGAGTAGGTAGCCATACGCCCCATGATGGCGGTCATGGTGGCGATGGCACCGTTTTCAGCGTCATCGAAGCGGTATTCACCCTTGGCGATGGCCTCGAAAAGCACGTCGTGTTCGACCTGGTAGGGGTTGGGATCTTTGCTGTCGTTGTGCCGGTATATTTCCAGTCCTGTGCGATCGTAGAGGGCGCCGGGCCAGGGGGCCGATCCTTTGGACCCTTGGAAGGCCTCGCTGACTCGTGTGAGGGTGCCCGGCTGGTGGCGACACTGACTGAAAATGCGACAGCCGTCTTCGTATTCGAATTCGACGAAGTGGTGGTCGAAGATTTCTCCATAATCGGGGCCGATGCGCACTTGTCGGCCGCCCATGCCTTGGGCCTTGACGGGATGGGCGTTTTTGACCCAGTTGGCTACGTCGATGTTATGGATGTGCTGCTCGACTATGTGGTCGCCACAGAGCCAGTTGAAGTAGTACCAATTGCGCATCTGGTATTCCATCTCCGTCAGGGAGCGACCTGCTTGTTGCTCCAGCTCGGCGCGTTTTCTTACCCAAACCCCTTCGCTGTTCCAGTACACCGTTCCACTGAGAATTTCACCGATGGCCCCTGCGTGTAGCATTTCTACCCAGCGGATGTACTTGCGTTCGTAGTGCCGCTGCAGACCCACCACGACATTGAGCTTCTTCTTGCGGGCCTCTTCGGCAGCGGCCAGCACGCGCCGCACACCTGGCGCATCTGTGGCCACGGGTTTTTCCATGAAGACATGCTTGCCTTGTCGTACGGCCTCCTCGAAATGAGCGGGTCGAAAACCGGGAGGGGTGGCGAGGATCACCACGTCGGCCAAGGCCATGGCTTTCTGATAGGCATCGAAGCCGGTGAATTTGTGCTCCTCGGGCACTTGGACTCGCGCCGCCACATCCACCTCCCCACTGTTGGCCTCTCCCGAGAGCAGGTGGGTCATGCAACTGTCGATGCGGTCTCTGAAAACGTCTGCTACTGCAACCAGTTTGACGTTTTGTTTGGTGGAAAGGGCTTGAGCGGCGGCTCCCGTTCCTCTGCCTCCGCAGCCGACCAGGGCCACTCTGATGGCGTCGTCTCCATCGATCCAGGCTCCGGCATGCAGAATGGATGGCAACACGAGGCCGCCACCCGTTATCAGTACGGTGTTTTTGACGAATGCCCGGCGGCTTTTCCCAGTTTTTTTGTCAGCACGTTCTCTTGACATGGATAATGGTTGAATGGATGAAAACTCGGGTTTCGAACCCCATTGGCTTGGTCAAGTATCGTGAAATGACCCTACATATTCAAGACGCATTCCAGAAAATAAAAATGGTGCGACTGGAGGGCCGCACCATTTTCAGTGGAAGAAGAGATGTCAGCGATTCATCGGATGCGCTTGCCCAGATTTTTGAACCAGCGACCAATCTTTGTTTTGGGTTGTTGGCGTTGGAGTTGGGTGGCCAGCTCGATGCTTTGGGCCGAGGTGCTGTCAGACCATTCGAGCAATAGGGGTGGATGCACTTGTTCGACCCCTTCGGTGTTTACGGGTTCCAAGGCGGATGGTGGAAGGGCAGGCACGGGATCTGGCAGGTTGATTCCTTTGCGCTGTTGGGGCTTGCGTCGGGGCGGTTTGACTTTGATGGTATTTACTTCCTGGCCGAACCGTCGAATCTCCGTCGGGAACCAGACTTTGAGCTTTTGTCCTTTGGTGAGTGGCGTGGAGCCGAGGTTGTTCCACAGGCGCAAGTTGTGAGCCGAGCAATTGAACAGCTTGGCGAGGGCTTCCAACTTGTCGCCTTCGAGCACTTCATAGGTAGCCAAGGTGTAGTATTCGCTGCGATGATACGTGGCCGTATCGATGAGTGGCGGCAGGGGTGGCAGGGCATCGGGATTGCCAGTTTCAGGGTTCAACATGGCGATGTAATCTTCCAGGGCAGGGATGACCCTCGAAGGCAGCATCACGTAGAAGCCTTTTTCACTTTCGGGAATGCGACCTTGTTTGAAGTGGGGGTTCAGGGCCTTGACGACTTCCAAGGGTAGCCCTGTGACGCGTGCCACTGTTTCGAGGCTAAAGGGCACGAAGACCAACCGCTCATCGGTCAACTGCATGTCGAGATGGGGCAAGTCAGGCTCTACACCGTGGTCGGCGTAGTGGGTGAACAGATAGGTTACGCCGATGAAAGCTGGTACGAAGTTGCGGGTCTCGCGGGGCAGGAAGCGGGCAATTTTCCAATAGCCCTCTGCCCGGGCACGCCGTTGGGCACGCATCACTGTGCCAGCGCCAGCATTGTAGGCAGCCAAGGCCAGTTCCCAACTTCCGAAGCGCTGGTAGAGTTGGGCCAGGTAATTCATGGCGGCTTCAGTAGAACGATGGGCACATGAACGCTCATCCACTGCCCGGTTAACTTCGAGTCCATAGAGTCTGCCAGTTTCTTTCATGAACTGCCAAAGACCCCCGGCACCTACGGGCGAGCGGGCATTGGGGTTGAGAGCCGATTCGACGATGGCCAAATACTTCAAATCAGATGGCAACTCGTGGTCGCGCAGGTATTTTTCGAAAATGGGAAAGTAGGTGGCCGAACGCCCCAGCACGATGGAGAGGCTTCTTCCACTGCGCCCGAGATAGCGCTTGATATATCGTTCGACCTCAGCTGTATAGCGCGGCACGACGAGGCATTTCATGCCTTCGACGCGCTTCTTGATGACTTGCGAGTCGAACCCCGTTGGATCTGCCTTGGAAAATGCTGGAACCAAAAGGAACCCCACCACGATCAGGGGAAGCAGCAACTGCTGTGGGTTCATAAGAGCAGCGATTTGTTTAAAAATTGGCGATTCCGTTGTTGGCTCTATGGGAGTGTGCCTATACACGTGGAATCTGCGCGGTGTTGCTTCGAAACAGTCGGGCAACCCGCCTTGAATGTGTTTTGAGTGGGTGTAAGCTTTGGTTCAGAATGGCCGGATTTCGAATAGCGGCGGCAAAGGTAACAATAATGATCGTGGTATTATCCAATGTGGAAAAGCGACCGAAAGGCTGGCTGGTAGAAACACAAAAAAAAGAGGTCAAGGCGTTGAGCCCTGACCCCCTGAATACACCTAAAACCCTATTAGTCTATCTTGGAATCGTGCGTCCCACATGGGAGGCACGGATGGTTGGCGATGACAATGTGCGCCTCCAAGAGGTAGGAAAAACCAGGATTGTTCGCTGAAGGCAAAAAAAAATCGGACGTGGGCATCACACCCAGGTCCGATTCAGGCAGAAAGAAGCCTGGCTCATTAGCCAACCTTGATGGTACGCACAGGTTGCGGCTTGGCCTCTGGCTTCTTGGGCAAACTCACATAAAGCACGCCGTTTTCATAGCGGGCTTTGATGTTGGTAGGATCCACGGTTTCAGGCAGCGTGAACGACCGGGCGAATTCGAAATAGCCGAATTCACGGCGGGTGTACTTGCCTTTCTCTTCCTCTTTTTGCTCCTTGCGAGCAGAGATGGTCAGGACATCGTTATCGATTTTGATTTCGAAGTCCTTTTTGTCCAGTCCAGGGGCTGCCATTTCAAGGCGGTATTCATCGTCCAACTCGACGATGTTTACAGCCGGAACCGTAAGCATGCGATTGCCAAACAAGGTCGGCATGTCGTTGAAGAGCTCTTCCATCGCATCGAAGATGCTCGGTACATTGCTTTCACGACGGGGGAAATAACTGACCAGTTTCATGGCTCTGTTTTTTTATGGGTTTGAAGGATTTTGTTGACACCCTGGTCTCATCAAGTGACGTTCCAGTACATTTTTCTCAGTCAAGAAGTCTCAAAAGGCTATCTTGAACATGCCAATATGGCATGATTCGGCTAAAAGGTGGTGCCAATTTGGCGCACTCCCATTCGGTGGGTGGTTGCTTTTCACTTGCGAGGAAGGAGGAAAACGAACAGCAAGTCCTTGCAGGGCAAGGCACGGATTGGCGAGGCATTTTCAATTCACTTGCTCACTGCTCGATGCAGAAAGAGCCGCCTTTTTCCCTAAAGGCACCAGATCAGGAGATATAAATCTCACTCAGCGGGTCAGGTACATACTGCGCTGCTTGTCGAGTTCCCGGAAGAATGGGTCGGTGAGGTCTTTGATGAACTGGATGGCCTCTCCAGTGGATTTCATTTCGGGTCCGAGGGCCTTGTCCACGCCGGGGAACTTGTTGAAACTGAAAATGGGCACTTTGATGGCGTAGCCTTTTGGGCGTGGTCGGATGTTGAAGTCCTTGAGTTTATGGGTGCCCAACATGACCTTGGTGGCGATATTGAGGTAAGGGACGTCGTAGGCCTTGGCAATGAAAGGCGTGGTACGGCTGGCCCTGGGGTTGGCTTCGATGACGTACACCACTTCGTCCTTGATGGCGAACTGTACGTTGAGCAGGCCCCGTATGCGAAGGGCCTTGGCGATTTTTTCAGCGTACTCGACCATTGTATTGACGGCCTGGACCGAAAGGCTGTAGGTGGGCAGTACGGCAGAGCTATCGCCGGAGTGAATGCCTGCCGGTTCGATGTGTTCCATGATGCCCATGATGTGTATTTCTTCGCCGTCGTAGATGGCGTCGATCTCGGCTTCCTTGGCTCTGTCGAGGAAGTGGTCGATGAGCACCTTGTTGTCGGGCATGTGCTTGAAAATGGACAGGACGTGGCGTTCCAGCTCGCGGTCGTTGATGACTATGCGCATGTCTTGTCCGCCGAGCACATAGGAGGGGCGCACGAGTACGGGATATTTGATTTCGTTGGCGATGCGGAGGGCTTCGGTGGCGTCGTGAGCCACGCCATATTTGGGATAGGGTATGCCCAGGGAGCGCAACAAGTCAGAGAAGCGGCCCCTGTCTTCGGCGATGTCCATGTCTTCGAAGCTGGTACCAATGATTGGGATACCATTTTTGTGAAACACACTGGCCAGTTTGAGGGCTGTCTGGCCTCCGAGTTGGACGATGACTCCTTCGGGCTTTTCCAGCTCGATGATTTCTTCGAGGTGTTCCCAGAAAATCGGTTCGAAGTAAAGTTTGTCGGCGACGTCGAAATCAGTTGAAACGGTTTCGGGGTTGCAATTGACCATGATGGCTTCGTATCCCACTTCGCGGATGGCCATCACCCCGTGGACGCAGCAATAGTCGAACTCGATGCCCTGGCCAATGCGGTTTGGACCGGAGCCCAAGACGATGATTTTCCTACCGTCGGAGGGGATGCTTTCGTTTTCGGTGTCGAAGGTGGAGTAGAAGTAGGGGGTTTGAGCTTCGAACTCGGCGGCGCAAGTGTCCACCATTTTGTAGGTTCTGCGGATGCCGAGCTTTTTCCGTGCACGGGTTACGTCTTCCTCTTTGACTCGCATGAGCCATGCAATCTGGGCATCGGAATAGCCGACCTGTTTGAGTTGCCGGAAAAATGGCTCGGGGATGTCATCGGGGAGGTTGTACTTCATCAGCTCGGTCTCCATGTCCACCAGCTTTTTGATTTGCTTGATGAACCAAGGATCGATTTTGGTGAGCTGGTGGATGGTCTTTTCGGTAACGCCGAGGCGCAAGGCATCCTTGAGTCTGAAGATGCGGTCTTCCTGGGCATGTTCGAGGCGTTCGAGGATGTCTTCGGTGCGCACCCATTCTTTCATGTCGGCGCCCAGGCCCATGCGGTTGTTTTCGAGGCTTTGACAAGCCTTTTGGAGGGCTTCGAGAAAATTGCGGCCAATGGCCATTACCTCTCCAACCGACTTCATTTGCAGGCCGAGCCGCGGGTCGGCGCCCGGGAATTTCTGGAAGTTCCAGCGCGGCATTTTCACGATGACGTAGTCGAGGGTGGGTTCGAAGTAGGCACTGGTGTTGCCTGTGATCTGGTTTTTGAGTTCGTCGAGGTGATAGCCGATGGCGAGTTTGGCAGCTACTTTGGCGATGGGATAACCTGTGGCTTTGCTTGCCAGGGCAGAGGAGCGGCTGACCCTTGGGTTGATTTCGATGACGATGAGGTCCTCGGTCTTGGGATCGATGGCAAACTGAATGTTACAACCACCTGCAAAGTTGCCCAAGGAGCGCATGGCTTTGATGGCCTGGTTGCGCATGCGCTGGTAAGCAGTATCGCTCAGCGTCATGGCGGGGGCCACGGTGATGCTGTCGCCCGTGTGGATGCCCATGGGGTCGAGGTTTTCGACCACGCAAATGATGACGACGTTGTCGTTGGCATCGCGCAACAATTCGAGCTCGAATTCTTTCCAGCCCAAAACGGCCTTTTCTACCAGCACTTCATGGGTAGGTGACATGGACAGGCCGCGGCGCAGCGCTTCTTCGAAATCTTCCTCCCGGTGGACGAAAGCGGCACCGGTACCTCCCAAGGTATAGGAGGGTCGGATGACGAGCGGGAAGCCAATTTCCTGGGCCGCCTCCATGCCCTCGAGGAAAGAGTTGGCGATTTTGGATGGGGCCACCGCAAGGCCCTCCTGAATCATGTGCTGGCGGAAAGCTTCACGGTTCTCGGTCAATTCGATGGCATCGGTATCCACACCAATGAGCCTGACACCATATTTTTTCCAAAGTCCCACCTTGTCGGCTTCCATGGCGAGGTTGAGTGCTGTTTGGCCCCCCATGGTCGGCAACACGGCGTCGATCTGGCGTTCTTGGAGGATTTGCTCGAGGCTTTCCACGGTCAGTGGCAGCAGATAGATATGGTCTGCCGTCACCGGGTCGGTCATGATGGTGGCGGGGTTGGAGTTGATGAGGGTTACTTCGATACCCTCTTCCCGAAGCGACCTACTGGCTTGGGAACCACTGTAGTCGAATTCACAAGCTTGACCAATGATGATAGGGCCGCTACCGATGATCAGTACGGACTTGATGGAATGATCTCTTGGCATGTTTGGAAAAGTAAAAGTCTGAAGCTGGCAGGCTTAAAAAAAGACTTCAGTAGTGGCAGTGGCCGACTGCTGAAGTCTTGGCCCGAATATTCGGGGCGCAAAAGTATTTGAATTCGAGGTGTTGGCCAAAGGCCTGCCGGTCAATCGAGACCAAAGTGGTCGATCAGGTAAACCAAAGTAGTCATGGTGGCGGCGCCGAGCTCGAGTTCTCTTTTATTGACTGTTTCAAACACGTCGGCAGCGGTGTGGTGATAGTCGAAATATCGCTGTGAGTCGGGCTCGTAGCCGATTAGCAAAGTGCCGTGTTCGAGCAAGGGGCGGATGTCAGCACCACCCCCACCCCTGTTGATGTGCAGGTAATAAGGTTCGAGCAATGGCAACCACTTTTGCATGGCTGCAAACCGCTCTGCAAATCGTTCCGAGTTGTTGTCAACGGTGAAGCCCCTCGGAGTAAATCCTCCCCGATCCGATTCGATGGCGGCGATGTGATTCACACCCGCCAAGCGGGCACTGTCGGCATATACGCGTCCACCGCGAAGGCCGTTCTCTTCGTTCATGAAAAGCACACAACGCACCGTATGGCGGGGCTTGTAATCCAATTTTTTGAGCAATCGCAGCACCTCCATGCTCTGGACGCATCCTGCACCGTCGTCGTGTGCACCTTCGCCTACGTCCCATGAATCCAGGTGTCCACCCACGAGGATGATCTCGTTTGGTTTTTCAGCGCCTTTTATCTCTCCAATGACGTTGTATGAAAGTACATCCGGAAGCTCTTGGCAGGTGGTGCGCATGTACACGGTAACCCTCCCCAAAGCGAGCAGCTTGCTGAGTCGTTCGGCATCATTGGTGCTGATGGCCACTGCTGGTATGCGAGGAAGATCGTCGCGGTAGCGCAGGCTTCCAGTATGGGGGATGTCGTCCAAGCCAGAAGCCATGGATCTCACCAGCACACCTACGGCCCCATAGCGAGCCGCCTCCGACGGACCGTTGGCACGCATCCCCACAGCGCCTCCATAAGCCCTGAAGGTGTTGATATGGCGTGGATCAAAGGCTTTGTTGAAAAAAACGATCTTCCCTTTTATGCCTGCTTCGCCCAAGCTGTCGAGTTGGTCAAAGGAACTCACCTCGACGACCTCGGCATAAATGCCAGCGGAGCCCGTCCCTACCGATCCGCCAAGTGCCAGGGCATTGAGATCGAAAGAACCCTGAGCCGATTCGCTGACTCGGACCACTTCAGGTTCACCCCTGACCCATCTCGGCACCCATACGGGTTGCAACCACACCCTGTCCAGACCAAGCGTGTCGAGGATCTGCCGAGTGTATTCAACCGCTGCTGCGGCTTCAGGGGAGCCGCTCAAGCGCCCACCGATGTTTTTGGTCAAACCTCTCAACCACTCATGGCTTTGGCCATCGGTCAGCGCCGTGTCGTAAATCTTTTTGATGAAAAAAGCCGTCTGGTCTTCCTGGCTAAATGCCCTAAAAGTAGTCAGCACACTAAGGAAAAGGGCGAGTAAAATCGTTCCTCTCGTTTTAGTCATGGGCGTGGGTGCGTGATTGAATGGGTAAAACATCTGAATTCACGAGGTTTGGCAGAGCGGGGGCAAATTAAAAATTCATTTCGATGGAGCTCCTGCTGTCCAAAGTTGTTTCGCAAGGTTGGTGAATGGGCAAAAAATAGCGTTGCATCCAAAACAGCCTAAGAGGAAAAAAATGCCCGGTTCGCAAAAAAAAATCTTCTCTGCTTGGAAGAATGAATCCAGTCGCTTTAAATTTGCCTGCGCAAGCTAATAGTACATTTTACACAAAGAGCTTGTTCCCCAACGACCGCAAGATTAATTTGGTTTTATTTGGTTAGGGCTGAGGTAGTGCTTTCAAGCGCTGCCTCTTTTTTTTCGGGTCCAATCAGCCAAGGGGGGTGCCTTTTTTCCGATTCGTTCGTCACATCCTTCAGATTTGGGGAACACCTTGGCTAAATTGCTACATTCGTGCCCGACCTTGCTGAGAAACGTGCTGAAGTCAAGCCAAGGACATGAACCCAAGTATTGAATGGAACAAGAAGGGAACACGAAAGTAGCTGACCTTGAACTAATCCGACTTTATCTCAAAACGAAAGACGCATCGCTCTTTTCAGCGCTCTACAAGCGTTATGCTGGCAAGGTTTATGGCAAGTGCCTGTCATTGCTCAAAGACGAACACCTTGCGCGCGATGCCACGCAGGAGATCTTTCTGAAGATTTTCTTGAACCTCAGTCGGTTCGAAGCCAATTCGAAATTTTCCACCTGGGTGTATTCGATCACCTACAACTATTGCATAGACCTGCTTCGCAAGCAGAACAAAGTGCGAAACCTGTTCGACGACGAAGCCGATCGATTGCCTGAGGTAGAGGCCGAGGAAGTACCCGACGAGGCACTACTCGCCATGGAGGTGGACCGACTTCGAATCGTGCTGGAGCACATTCCTGTCGATGACAAGGCCATTCTCCTAATGAAGTACCAGGACGGAATGCAAATCAAGGAGATAGCCGAGTTGCTGCAGAAAAGTGAGTCGGCTGTCAAAATGAGGATCATGCGGGCCAAAGCCAAGGCCCACAAAGCATATAAATCGCTCTTTCCAGAGCTGTAAGCGTGCTAATCATGGAAACCAACAGTTTCAAACTCCTCGAAGAAGAGGATGAAAAGCTTCATCCGCCACCTCCCGATCTGGAACAATCGGTGCTGGGTAGTTTGCAAGTCTTGCAGATGATGGGGCTTGCCATGGAACTATACATTCCCAAAGCGCTGGAAATGTTTCTACTCACCATGCAAGGCACCCTTGGTGAATTGGATAGAAAGGCCAGTTCTTTGCAAGAGGACAACTCGCCGCAAAAAGCCGAGGATTCAATCAATCCCTTCAATGCAGGTCCTGGTAAAGAGTGAATGAGTCGATTTGAGGATCTATCCGCTCGCAACCGTGCTAATTCTTGAAACAGATCATGGAAATAGTTGAAATCATCAGACAAGTCCTACTCGACTTTGCTGCCGCCATCCCCAATATCATTGGAGCACTGGCCGTACTATTCGTGGGTTGGGTTATTGCCAAGATCGCTGGGCATTCGCTGAAGAAATTGTTTTTGGCCCTGCACATCAACAGGTATGCTGACCGTATCAACGAAACGGACTTCGCTACGAAGGCCAATTTCAAGTTGGACCTCAGCAATTTTCTCTCGAAGGTGGTGTATTACCTGTTGCTGTTGATTGCGGTCATGGCGGCTACCGACGTGCTTGGCATGCCGATCGTGTCGGCCATGGTGGCTGATTTGATTGGGTATTTGCCACGGCTGCTGTCTGCGTTGGCTCTTTTCATTATCGGTATATACCTGGCGGAGTTCGTCAAGAAAATCGTGCTTGCCTCGTGTGAATCCTTGGGGATCAACTCAGGTCCCATCATCGCCAACTTTGTTTTCTACCTCATTTTCCTGACCCTCACCGTGAGTGCCCTGGCACAGGCAAGCATCGAAACCAGCCTCATCACCAGCAATCTGACGGTGATTCTGGGCGGGGTCGTGCTGGCATTTGCCATTGGCTATGGCTTTGCTTCCAGGGATACCATGGCCAATTTCCTCGCCTCCTTTTACAGCAAGCACAAAGTCAAAATAGGCGATACCATCACCCTCGATGGCTCCACGGGAAAAGTAGTGGCCATCGACTCCACTTCCATCACACTGCAGTCGGAAGGAAAGCTCATCGTGATACCTTTGAAAAAACTCACGTCTGAAAAGCTCGAAATCCACACTGACTCGGGGGACCTCATCGAATAAGGGGGCCTCGGTCGGCCTTGTTTTATCAAAATCGATATTCAAATGAGACGATTGTTCGCAACTTCTTTCCTGCTGGTGTCACTGGCCGGAACCCCCGCCCTATTTGCCCAGCAGCTCGACTCCCTCAAAGCCGTGAAGGCAGAAAAAGAAACCCAACTCGCCGCCCTGAAGGCTGAAGTAGATGCCCTTTCGGCTGCCATCAAAAAACTGCAGGGACCTGCGGGTTGGCAGTTTGGCAGCACTGGTACCTTGGGCATCAATTTCTCCAATTTCAACAATTGGCTGGGCTCCGATGCCCCCAATACTTTCGCCAGTACCATCGGCTTTTCAGGCTCCGCATTTGCCAACCTCGACGCCGAAAAATTCTTCTGGCGTAACTCTGGCTTGCTCAACGTCGCCAAAACCAAATTTGATCCCAATACGGATGACGATGTAGATGCCGATTTTGAAACCTCGGCCGACGCCTTTGGACTCTCTTCACTCTATGGTCAAAAAATTTCCCCCACGTTTGCATTCTCGGCCCTGGCCGACTTTCGCACCACCATCCTAAGCAATTTTGGCAACCCCGGATTCCTCGACCTCGGTACCGGGGCCACGTGGAAGCCCGTCAACAACCTCGTCGTCGTCGCTCATCCGCTCAACTACAACATCGTCTTTTCCAAATCGGGCACGCAGTACAATTCCAGCCTTGGAGCCAAGGTGGTAGTGGACTATAGCCAGCAATTGCCCAAGGGAATTTCATGGAAATCCAACCTGTCCGCTTTCCTATCATACAAGGATTTCGAAAACCTCTCCAACTGGATATGGACCAACGGCTTTTCACTCAAGGTATGGAAAAGCCTTGGCGTAGGCTTCGAGTTCGGCCTCAAGAAAAACAAGCAAGAGGCTTACAACTACAAGCTCAAAACCGAAGGCCTCGATCCAGCTACCTTCAAAATCGATGACCTTTCCAGTGATGACAACCCCCTGCAGACCTACTGGTTGCTTGGGTTGACATACAAGCTCTGAGGCAAGGACGAGCCCGCTGGCCCCCCTTTTTCATTGGAGCTGACGGCAAATCTTTTTGATAGGGAGGGCTTTGAATTTGCCGCAAAGAAGTCGCTTTGGCTCGGGCAAGGGCTTGTAAAGGCTCGCCTCCATGCCTGTGTGCCAGCAGAGAGGTGGGAAATTGGGTGTCAAGGTTATGGTGCCGGCCGGTTGAAGAGGCACCCAATTATTTTCCACCCGCTTGACTATTTGCGCTGTACCACGTCCCTCCGCTCTTCGCCTCAACGACATCCACCAGCCTTGGCACCGGGGTCGGTTTGCAGCCTCGAGCGCTCCACTCAACTGGAATCCAATGCCATCGGGTGCAAACCCTCCAGGCTCCCTACCTTTGGCGCCCTGAAACGAAACGCAACAACCAAAACCCTGGGCAATGAAAATAGGAATCGTAGGAAGCGGGGCCATGGGCAGTGGAATAGCTCAAGTGGCAGCCTCCGCTGGTCACGAAGTGCTCATATTCGACAGCAACCCCTTGGCCATCGAAAAAGCACGGGATGCGCTGCAAGGTGTATTGAACAAGTTGGCGGCCAAAGGCAAAATGGACGATGCCACGGCCAAAGCCATATTCGGCCGGCTTCGCTGGGTGGAAAACCTGTCCGACCTCGCTGAAGCTGGACTCATCATCGAAGCCATCGTTGAGGATCTCGGGGTCAAAAAGGAGCTGTTTCAGCAACTATCCCGGATCGTCTCCCCGGAGGCCATCCTCGCTACCAACACCTCTTCTCTTTCCGTGACAGCCATCGCTGCTGCCAGCAAGGATCCTTCCCGCGTGCTGGGCTTGCATTTCTTCAACCCTGCCCCCCTCATGGCGCTGGTAGAGGTGGTACCTGCTCTCCAGACGAACATGGCACATGTCGAATGGGCTAAAAAACTCATGCAAGATTGGGGCAAGATTCCCGTGATCGCCAAAGACACGCCGGGATTTATCGTCAACCGGGTGGCAAGGCCATTCTACGGGGAAGCACTGCGCATCTATGAAGAAGGCATCGCCAACGTGGCTACCATCGATTGGGCCATGACCGAAATAGGGGGCTTTCGCATGGGCCCTTTCACTTTGATGGACTTCATTGGAAACGATGTCAACTACGCAGTGACGGAGTCGGTCTTCCAAGCATTCTACTACGACCCCCGATACAAACCCTCTTTTACCCAAAAAAAGCTGGTAGAGGCAGGCTGGCTAGGAAAAAAGACGGGCAAGGGTTATTACGATTACTCCCCCAAGGCTGACAATCCCGAACCACTCCAGGATGAATCCCTCGGTCGAACCATCTTCGAACGAATCCTCGTGATGCTGATCAATGAAGCAGCCGATGCGCTCTTCCTGGGTGTGGCCACCAGGGACGACCTGGAGCTGGCCATGACCCGCGGCGTCAACTATCCCAAAGGCTTGCTACGCTGGGCCGACGACTGGGGTATTGAAAACTGCGTGGCTAAAATGGACCTCCTCTACGAGGAGTACCTGGAAGACCGTTACCGGTGTAGCCCCTTACTGCGACGCATGGCCGATAGCAGCCTGCATTTCTTCAATTGAAAAAGAACATTACTCATGTCAGAGAAGACCCTCGCCTCTCGCGTAGTGGATGCCATGTACAACAACGATCCTTTCAGCCAATGGCTTGGCATCGAACGCGTCGAAGAAGCACCAGGACGTTGTACCCTGCGCATGACTGTCCGCCCGGAAATGCTCAATGGATTCCAGATCGCTCATGGAGGCATTACCTATTCGCTGGCCGACAGCGCCCTTGCCTTTGCTTCGAACTCCCACGGCCAACAGGCCGTGTCTATCGAAACCTCCATTTCGCATACGGCTCCCGTCAAGTCGGGTGATGTACTCACCGCAGTGGCCATCGAAAAAAGCCTTCGAAACAAAATCGGCATCTACGAAGTCCAGGTAACCAATCAGGAGGGCACACTGGTGGCGCTTTTCAAAGGCACGGTGTACCGAACCGGAAAGCCTTGGGCTGTGTGAAAGGCTGCCAGGTTTTCGAGCATTTCCACTGAAAAATACCTTCGTCTTTTTGGCTACTGGTGTTGTCGTGGAGGACGAGAAAACGAGCCTTTCGGGCTTGCTCGGACAGTCAGGTGTCCAGGGGTTGATTCGAAGAGTCGAGGATGTGATCTTGCCTGCCGATGGCAGACCTACAATGAACCGAACAAGGAAGGCAATTTATTTCAGGCCAGCTCACCGCGTCACGCGTCACGTGTCACGCGTCACGTGTTACGCGTCACGTGTTACGCGTCACGTGTCACGCGTCACCCCTCATCATTTCCCCCGATAAACTGTGCGACCACCGACGACCGTCTGCAACACCCGCACGGCAGGCAGTTGTTCAGGAGGAATTTCCAAAAGGTTTTCCGACAACACGACGAAATCGGCCAGCATACCAGGCTTGAGCACACCGAGTTGGTCCTCTTGAAATCCTGCCCAGGCATTGTTGACCGTGTAACAGCGCAGCGCTTCTTCCACCGAAATCTTTTGCTCGGGCACCCACCCTTCGGGATTGGAACCGTCAAGTGTGCGGCGGGTCACGGCGGCATAGATTCCTTCCAGTGGAGAAAGGGGGGCTACCGTCCAATCGGAGCCAAAAGTGAGCTTGGCGCCTGTGTCGAGCAGGCTGCGGAAGGCGTAGGTAGTGCGTATGCGTTCAGAGCCAATGCGCTTTTCGGCCCAGCGGCCATCGTCGATGGCATGGTAGGGCTGCATGGAAGGGATCACTTGCTGTTCAGCAAAACGGGCAATGGCTTCGGGGCGGAGATGCTGGGCGTGCTCGATACGGAAACGCCGCCGCGGATGCGGGGGGTTGCTCGAGGCTGCTTGCTGGTAAGTGTCGAGCAGCCAATCGTTGGCACGGTCGCCGATGGCGTGAATGGCAAGCTGGAGACCAGCACTGTCGGCAGCAAAAATCCAGCGGCGCAGATCGGAAGTGTCAGTGACGGTCAGCCCCGTGTTGGTAGAATCATCGGCGTATGGCTCGTAAAACCAGGCAGTCGAGCTGCCGAGAGAGCCGTCCACGAAGCCTTTGAGACCTCCCCACCTGAGCATGTCGTCACCGCTGCCATTGTCGGCGATGAATCGAGCCAGCCGCTGCCACGTGGCCAGTGGTACAAAGGAGTAAATGCGCATGTGGAGGCTGTCGCGCTGGTGCGCACGGCGATAGGTTTCGAGATCGGTCCAGCCCCCGAAGCTGCCCATGTCGTGGACCTGGGTAACGCCGAGACTGAGGGCATGGCGTTGAGCGGCAAGGAACATCCGATCGAGGGCCTCAGGGGAGGGGTCTGGCATGACGGCGAAAACCAGGTCCATGGCGGCGTCTTTGAGGATGCCTGTGGGAATGCCACTGCTGTCACGGACAATGGTGCCTCCGGGGGGATCCGGGGTGTTTTCGTCGATTCCGGCCAGCTGGAGTGCCAACGAATTGGCCAATGCCATGTGCCCGTCGAGGCGGCTGACGAAAACGGGATGATTGGTGGTAATGCTATCGATCCAGGATCGGTGGGGGAGGGCGCCACCCCAGGCCTCGTGATCCCAATCGCCGCCGGTGATCCATTCTCCCGCCGGCCGGCGTGCGGCAAAATCACGCAGCCGCTCGATGAACTGGCGGGGCGAAGAGGCGCTGCGCAGCTGGACGGCGTCGAGATTGTGGCCTCCACTGAGAAAATGGACGTGGTTGTCGATGAATCCTGGCACGACGAACCGCCCCTTGAGGTCGAAGACTTGGGTGGTGGGGCCGCGCAAGTTGTCCACTTCTACGCGTGTGCCAATGGCAGCGATACGTCCAGCCGTGATGGCCATGGCAAATGCCATCGGTTGGGCGGGGTCACCCGTCCAGATGATGGCATTGGTGAAGATCACGTCGGGGGCGCTGCGTGGCTGGCAGGCTATGAATGCGCTTGAGAGAAGCCAAAACAGACAGTACCTGATACACATGCGGGGTGGGTTGGGAGGTGTGGTTAACGGGCGGGGCGGCAGGCAATTTTCGTAATTTTGGCCGCCCTTTCAACGGCTGATAATACGGCAATCCCGTGAGAAGCCCAAAGGCTGGGGGTGCCCTTTTTCCAAAGAAAAATTCAAATAAAACCAATGACACTGACGCAAACTACCAAGCCTTACCGACCCAAGTACAAGGTACGCATCGTCACTGCAGCCAGTTTGTTCGATGGCCATGACGCCGCTATCAACATCATGCGACGCATCATGCAGGCTTCAGGTGCCGAAGTCATTCACCTTGGCCACAACCGTTCAGTGCAAGAGATCGTGCAAGCAGCCATTCAGGAAGATGTGCAGGGCATTGCAGTAACCAGCTACCAAGGTGGGCACATGGAGTTTTTCAAATACATGTACGACCTGCTGCATGAGCGGGGGGCCGGGCACATCAAAATTTTCGGTGGAGGTGGAGGTACCATCCTGCCCGAAGAAATCGAGGAATTGCACCGCTATGGCATTGCTCGCATCTACTCTCCCGATGATGGGCGCAAGATGGGATTGCAAGGCATGATCAACGATTTGCTCATGCAGTGCGATTTCCCCACCGTGAAATCCTTGAACGGAGAAGTGGGCAAAATCAGCCAAAAGGATGCGATGGCCATTGCGCGATGCATCACCTTGGCTGAGAACAATCCCACCGAGTTCGACAACGGGGTGCGCCCCCAGTTGCAGGCCATCTTCGACAAGCAACCCGAACTGAAGAAAAAACCCGTGCTGGGTATAACAGGTACGGGAGGAGCAGGTAAGTCCAGCTTGGTAGATGAAATCCTCAGGCGCTTTCTGATCGACTTTCCCGACAAGACCATCGCCATCGTCAGTGTGGATCCCACCAAGCGTAAGAGTGGAGGGGCCTTGTTAGGTGATCGCATCCGGATGAACGCCGTCAACAACGAGCGGGTTTTCATGCGTTCATTGGCCACTCGCCAGAGCAATATTTCCCTTTCCCGGCACATCGATAGTGTGCTGGAAATCCTGAAAGCTGCCGGCTACGACCTGATCATCCTCGAAACGAGTGGCATCGGCCAGGCCGATACGGAAATCGTCGATCACTCCGACGTCACACTCTATGTGATGACGCCTGAATTCGGCGCTGCCACCCAGCTCGAAAAGATCGACATGATCGACTTTGCGGACATCATCGCCATCAACAAGTTCGACAAGCGCGGCGCGCAGGATGCCTTGCGCGATGTGCGCAAGCAGTACCAGCGCGCCCACATGCTCTTCGACCGGAGTCCAGAGGAAATGCCCGTGATTGGAACCATCGCCGCCCAATTCAACGACGCTGGGACGAATGTGCTTTACAAGCGCCTGATGGCCATCGTCCGGGAAAAAACGGGCGCCGACCTGGAAAGTCATTTCCAGGCTCCCGAGGAAATGAGCGAAAAGATTTACATCATCCCACCCCACCGGGTGCGCTACCTGTCGGAGATTGCTGAAAACAACCGCAGTTATGACGAGTGGGCCAAAAAACAGGCTGCAATCGCAGGCAAGCTCTATGCACTCAACGAGACCATCAAACACTATGGGGGAGCGGATCGACTGCATCCCGACCCGACCGTCAAGCCGCCAGCCGAACATGCAGAACTGGTTGAAAAATTAGAGGAGCAGTTCGAAACACTCCGCAAACAACTCGATGCCGAGGTTTGGAAACTACTCGAAAACTGGGAGGCCAAAAAGGCCAATTACGCTTCGGAGGAATTCGTGTACACGGTGCGGGGCAGGGAGGTGCGCGTACCCACTCGCTGGAAATCCCTTGCCGGTACGCTCATACCTAAGGTCATCTTGCCCCAATTCAAGGACTGGGGCGAAATCGTGCGGTGGTCGTTGCAGGAAAACGTACCTGGAGAGTTTCCCTACACGGCAGGGGTATATCCGTTCAAGCGCAAGGGTGAAGACCCCACGCGCATGTTCGCAGGGGAGGGTAGCCCTGAGCGCACCAATCGGCGCTTCCACTATCTGAGCTATGGCATGCCCGCCAATCGCCTCTCCACGGCTTTCGACAGCGTCACGCTCTATGGGGAGGACCCCCACACACGCCCCGACATCTACGGCAAGATTGGCAACTCAGGAGTGAGCGTCTGTTGCCTCGACGATGCCAAAAAGCTCTATTCCGGATTCGATTTGTGTGACCCGAGGACCTCGGTCAGTATGACGATCAACGGCCCGGCCCCCACCATCCTGGCCTTTTTCATGAACGCCGCCATCGATCAGCAATGCGAGAAGTATATCCGCGAGCACCGGTTGGAACACCTGGTAGAAGCCAAGCTCAAAGAGCGTTACGACGACCGAGGCCTGCCACGTCCTGTTTATCGGGGCGAGTTGCCCGAGGGGCACAATGGCTTGGGCCTTATGTTGCTCGGTGTGACGGGCGATGAAATTTTGCCTGCCGATGTGTACAACGAAATCAAGGCCAAAGCCCTCAGCACCGTGAGGGGGACGGTGCAAGCCGACATTCTCAAAGAAGACCAGGCGCAAAACACTTGCATTTTCAGCATCGAGTTTTCCCTAAAGCTGATGGGCGATGTGCAGGAGTACTTCATCCAGCACGATGTGCGCAATTTTTACTCTGTGTCCATTTCTGGCTACCATATTGCCGAGGCGGGTGCCAACCCCATCACCCAACTGGCCTTTACCCTGGCCAATGCTTTCACCTACGTGGAGTACTACTTGAGCAGGGGCATGAAAGTGGATGACTTTGCTCGGAACTTGTCGTTTTTCTTTTCCAACGGCCTCGATCCAGAATACGTCGTCATTGGCCGGGTGGCCCGCCGCATCTGGGCCAAAGCCTTGAAGCACAAGTACGGAGCCAATGTGCGCTCCCAGCTGCTCAAATACCACATACAGACCAGCGGACGAAGCCTGCACGCCCAGGAAATCGATTTCAACGACATCCGCACCACCTTGCAGGCGCTTTACGCCATTTACGACAACTGCAACTCCCTCCACACCAACGCCTACGATGAAGCCATCACCACGCCAACCGAAGAAAGTGTGCGCAGGGCTGTGGCCATCCAACTCATCATCAACCACGAGCTGGGGCTGGCCAAAAATGAAAATCCCTTGCAGGGTTCGTTCATCATCGAAGCCTTGACGGATTTGGTCGAGGAAGCAGTGCTCATGGAATTCGATCGCCTCACCGAGCGGGGGGGCGTGCTTGGAGCCATGGAGACGATGTACCAGCGCAACAAAATCCAGGAGGAAAGTCTGTACTACGAACACCTCAAACACACGGGACAATATCCGGTGGTGGGCGTCAACATGTTCTTGTCCAAAGAAGGCTCGCCGACAATCGTTCCTGAGAAGGTGGTTCGTTCGACGGAAGACGAAAAACAACAGCAAATCCAGACGGTCGAAAACCTGCAAAAGGCCATGGCCGACAGGGCTCCCCAGGCTCTGAAGCGCCTGCAGTACGCCGCCGTTCACAACCAAAACATGTTCGAGGTGCTCATGGAAACTTCAAAGTGCTGTTCGCTTGGACAGATTACCCATGCCCTCTTCGATGTCGGCGGACAATATCGTAGGAATATGTAATGCGGTGGCCGAAGGGAGGTTTTTCAAACGATTCCCTGGACTTGCATTGAAGAAATGGCTTTTCCCAGAGGAGGCAATCTGGGCTTCCTACTTACTTGCACCGAAAAGTGTCAACATCCCATGCGACGAGCTCGTGCCACGTTCTTTTTCATTCCACGGGCACTTTTAACAGGGGCCTCAATCGCTTGGTTCCTCAAATCTCTGCCTACGTCAACCGAGCTCATTACCTGAGCTGCTCCATTAGACATCATTTACCGCCACTATGTCTCGAAACTCTGCCTTGTGACGGGGAAAGTTGACTTATTGGCGAGGTGAGTTTTGAAAGAAAGCAGGGCTCTCGCCTTTTACAGCTTACCGAGAAGCAGCCGCAGCTGCCGGTGAGTTTTGAAAGAAAGCAGGGCTCTCGCCCCTTACTTTTCAGTCCCTTTGGATCAACTTTCTGGCCGACCTTCCGTTTTGCTTGGGCTACTTTTTAGGCACACCTCCGGTTTAATTCCATCAATCCTTCTATATGAACAGACTGCGACACGAGATTTCCCCATACTTGCTCCAACATGCCCACAATCCCGTGGATTGGTATCCATGGGGAGAAGAAGCCTTCGAAACGGCAAGACGGCTCGACCGTCCCGTGTTGGTGAGCATTGGTTACAGTACCTGCCATTGGTGTCACGTCATGGAGCGTGAGAGCTTTGAAGACGAAGAAGTGGCCGAATTCATGAACACCCACTTCGTGAACGTCAAGGTGGATCGGGAAGAGCGACCCGACGTGGATGACCTTTACATGGAGGCATGCCAGATTCTGACGGGATCTGGCGGGTGGCCGCTCAACGTATTCCTGACCCCGGACGGTAAGCCTTTTTATGCGGGCACCTACTATCCTCCGATCCCGGCGCATGGGCGTCCGAGCTGGTTGCAAGTGCTGATGAGCATTTCTCACGCCTGGCAGCACAAGCGGGAAGAAGTGGAACGACAGGCGGAAAACTTGATGGAAATGCTCCGAAACGCCGACAGCCGCTTTTATGCTTCTCGGCTGAAGGTTGAATCGGGGGAGTGTCCTTTTTCGGAAGAACATCTGAGGAAGGTGATAGAGAAACTGCTCGACCAGGCCGACGGTGTTTACGGTGGTTTTGGAGGGGCACCCAAGTTTCCCTCTTCGATGGCCTTGGAATATCTGCTCGCCTGGCATCACTACACGGGTGAGCGTCGAGCGCTCGATCACGTGGCGTTGTCATTGGACAAAATGGCGGCAGGTGGGCTCTACGACCACCTGGGAGGTGGATTTGCCCGCTATTCTACGGATGCCAGATGGTTGGTTCCCCATTTCGAAAAGATGCTATACGACAATGCCCTTCTGGTCAGTCTGTACAGCCATGCCTGGCAAGTGCTTGGCAAGCCCCGCTACCGGGAGGTAGTGGAAGAGACATTGGAATGGGTTCAGCGGGAAATGAGCCATCCGGAGGGTGGGTTCTATAGCGCCATCGACGCTGACTCGGAAGGTGAAGAGGGTAAGTTTTACGTGTGGACGGTCCAGGAAATTCGGGAAGTCCTCGGTGCTGAAGCGGATATCTTCTGCAAGTACCATGGCGTGAGTGAAAAAGGCAATTGGGAGGGTAAAAATATTCTCCACGTCACTGAAGATGAGGAGCAATTTGCCTCAGCACATGGCATGGATGTATCCACATTGAAGCAGCTGCTCCAGCAAGCCAAGCGCAAACTATTGGAAGCACGCCAGCGGCGGGTGCGACCTGGTCTGGATGATAAGGTGTTGCTCGACTGGAATTCCCTGATGGTCAAGGCCCATCTGGATGCTTTCCACGCTACTGGAAACGAACAGTATCGGGACCGAGCGCTCCAAGCCCTGGATTTCTTGTTGGAAAATTTTTCGCTCGACGACTCTCGTGCGCTATGTCATAGCTGGAAAGATGGCAGCAGAGGGGCTGCTGCCTTTTTAGACGACTATGCTTTTTTGATCGAGGCGCTGCTGGCAGCCTACCAGGCCACATTTGAAGAACGATGGCTTTTGACTGCTATGCGCTATTGCGATTATGTTTTGGAGCAATTCCTGGACCCCAGTGACAAAATGTTTTACTTTTCCACGGCCGAAAGCAGCCGGCTTCCCGTTCGCAAGAAAACGTTCTACGACACGGCCACGCCCTCGGGCAATGCCTCGATGGTGCGCAATTTGCAACGCCTCGGTATCTTGCTCGATCGAGAGTCGTGGAGGCGCTTAGCTGTTGATATGCTGTTTGCCATGCGGGAGAGCATCGTTCGATTCCCCTCTGTTTTTTCCTGGTGGGCTTGGGCCATGCTTGGAGAGAAGAAAGGATACCTGGAGGTGGCAGTTGTGGGACCTGAATATGAGGCCATGGCTGAAAAGATTTTGGAACGCTATCTGCCCCACCTGGTGATCATGGGTGCCTTTACCGAAACGGAAGCTTACCCGCTGTTGGAAAACAGGAACCCGCAGAACAACGACACATTAATATATGTATGTCGAAACTACACCTGTCAGCAACCCGTTTCAACCATCGAGGCTTTTGACGAGCTCGTGGGTTCGGGTTCGAAAAGACCATCCACATCATAACGAGCCGAAGACTTGAACTGGCCAAGCCGAATGCCTTATCGATGAAGTATCTGTTTGCCATTATTCTGTTGACGATGCTGGGAATCCAATCGGTTGCCCAGCAGACTCCTCAGTATAGCCTGTACATGCTGAATCCTTTCGGCTTCAACCCCGCCTATGCTGGCATGGACAACACCCTCAGCCTGACTGGCGCCTATCGAAATCAGTGGGTGGGCATCGAGGGCAATCCCCGTAACCAACATCTCAATGCCCACATGCCACTCTATCTAGTTGGCGGATCGGTAGGGGTGGTATTTGAAAGTGAAAGTATCGGCTCCTGGACGCAGACCACTGTTAAAGGAGCTTACAGCTATGCCCTGCCGATGGGACAGGGAGTTTTGTCCCTCGGCTTAGGAGCTGGATGGTTGCAAAGGCAACTTGATGGCTCCAAGGTGCGCACGCCAGATACCCAGATTGACGACCAAGGCAATCCCATCGACCACCAAGACCCCCTGCTCACCATCGGCAAGATGAGAGGTAGCGGTTGGGTAATCGATGCAGGTGCATGGTTTGCCACGGATCGCTTCGAAATGGGGGTGTCCGTATTGAATGCGGCCGCCGGTTCGGCAGATTTGGGCCTCGTCAAATACCGGGCGCGTCCTTCGGCGCATCTTTTTGCACGATACAACTACGAATTGAGCCGACAATTGACACTCCAGCCCTCTGTACTGGTCAAAAGCATTGGAGTACAAACCCAGGCCGATTTCAGCTTGGCGGTACGGGTGCGGGAACAATTCTTTGTCGGTGCCTCATGGAGGGGTTATGGTACGCAGACACAGGATGCAATAGTGGCATTTGCCGGCTTGAAGCTGAGTGAAAGGATGCACCTCGGCTATTCCTACGACTTGACCCGCTCGAGTCTGAACACGGTGAGCAATGGTAGTCACGAGCTGCTCCTGCGCTATCAACTCGACAAGCCGGTGGGTCAAGGCCAACCACCCCCCATCATCTACAACCCTCGTTCGCTTTGACCTTGGACTTGGCAGGCGGCTTGGAATAAAAATTTGCCACGCCACACTATGCCAAAATCCAGCGTCGTTCCAGGGCCGCTCAATGTTAATTTTGCCGGCAAGACGGCAGAATTCTTGACATGTTGCTCTAATTCATTTTCAAACCGCTATTTTTACCGCCTCTTTTTCTCAAAAGAAGGAAAACTCGGGTGTTCACATGAAAAGACTACTTCAATCTTCCTTGCTGTTGCTCGTGCTGGCAACAATCCTCTCATCTTGTGGCTCGCAGGAGACTGGCCAGTTGACTGGCGTGCTCGACAGGCCCAAATGGAAAGGTATCAACCCCTATGGGATGGCGTACATTCCTTCAGGGACTTTGCACATCGGCCCGGGCGACGAAGATGTTTCCCACACTTTCATCCAGCGTTCGAAGACCGTGTCTATCCAGGGCTTCTACATGGACGACACGGAAATCACCAACAATGAATACCGTCAGTTCGTCTATTGGGTGAGGGATTCACTTGCGCATGCCTATCTGGGGCACTTCATCCAGAACCCTCAAACGGGGGAAGACCAGATCGATTGGGAATATGACATCGACTGGGAAGATCCCACGCTCGAAGATCTTTTTTATCAAGGTCGTGATCGCTTTGCCGGCCGAAAGGAGTTCGATGTGAGCAAGTTCGTTTACGAATATGAGTGGTTCGACTGGCAGGCAGCCGCCCACGACCGCGGCAAATCACCCCGCACTTCGTTCATCAAGCGGAAAAAAATCAACATCTATCCCGACACGATGGTCTGGATTCGCGATTTCGCCTATTCGTACAACGAACCCATGACCAGAAACTATTTCTGGCACCCTGCTTTCGACGATTACCCGGTGGTGGGCGTCAATTGGCACATGGCCAACGCCTTCTGCTATTGGCGTACTAAACTTTGGGATGCCTACCAGGCCGTGCGAAACGATGGGGTGAACTCCGAAGATTTCCGCTTGCCCACCGAACACGAATGGGAATATGCTGCGCGCGGTGGCCATGCCTTGGCTCCCTATCCTTGGGGAGGTTACTACCTGCGCAACTCCAAAGGTTGTTTGTTGGCTAACTTCAAACCGGGCCGCGGCAACTATCCCGAAGACGGAGGCCAGTACACGGTGAAGGCAGATGCCTATTTCCCCAATGACTACGGACTGTTCAACATGGCAGGCAACGTCTCCGAATGGACCTCGAGTGCTTTCTACGAAAACGCTTATTCTTTCTTGCACGATCTCAACCCCGATATCCGCTACGATGCAAAGGACGACGACCCCGAAGCATACAAGCGCAAGGTCATCCGTGGCGGTTCTTGGAAGGACATAGGTTACTTCCTGCAAACGGGTACACGCAGCTGGGAATACCAGGACACTACCAAGTCTTACATCGGTTTCCGTTGCGTACTGACCTTCCTGGGTCGATCCATCAATGATTTCTGATGTCAAATAACATTTAGTAGAAATGGATAGCGGGTTTGCCAGCTATCCATTTCTGTTATTTTTGCCCGGCTAAAAATTTGGCCACTTATCAAGTGGGCAAAAAAATCTCCCGGACGCAAGAAATTTGAACGTTACCTTTTTGGATTCTTGCATTATTGCTGCCGGGAGATTTTGGGACTCCCCCTCTGCATTCACTCGTCTATCTAACCTTTTCAAAACGATTTTCAAATGAGCTTCGTAAAAACTAAAGGCTTCAAGTATTTCAAGAACCTCGTCATTGGTCTTGGTGCTTCTGTAGTACTCATGGGTGCGCTTGCCAAATTGGAAAGCTGGCCCTGGGCCAGTACCGCCCTCATCGTTGGTTTGAGCACCGAAGCTTTCATTTTCCTTTTCCTGGGTGTCATTGGGCCAGAGCCCGATTATTACTGGGAGAAACTTTTCCCTGGTCTCGATGATTACCATGCCAAACTGCAGCCACTCACACTCGGGCCCCAAGCCGACATGGGCACACCCCTGCATGGCGATGTGATAGAAGCCCAATTGGGTGGCATGCTCACCGAGCTACAATCCATGTCCAAGAATCTGTCTTCATTGAAAGCCTTACAAGAAATCGACTTTAGTGGCACCAGTGAGCAGATCAAGGCCATGAATAACTTCTATACCAAGCTCAACGAAGCCATGGCAGACTTGTCGGAGTCGCTCGAAGACACCAAGTCCTACAAGGCACAGCTTGCTGAGCTCAACGCCAATCTGGCCAACCTCAACAAGGTCTATGGCAGCATGCTCAATGCCATGGCTTCCAGCTTCCGCCAGGGTTGATCGTTCCCCACGAACGATTAGACCAGGTTCCCATCTTCAATTGTTAACCGAAAAATTTTAGACAGATGTCAATTCCAAAGGAACCGCGGCAGCTGATGATCAACTTGATGTATCTTGTGCTGACCGCACTCTTGGCCCTGAACGTCTCGGCCGAGGTGATGAATGCCTTTTTCTCCCTCGACAAGGGCCTACGAAACAGCAATGAAATCGTTGAAACCACCAACCAACAAATCCTGGCCAACATCAACAAGCAAGCCGACGCCTACAAGAACGAGCGCAACGAAAAGTTCCGTCAGGCTGCCATCGAAGCCTCTCAGGTGGTGGAAGAATTCAACGAATATGTGCAGGGTTTATGGCAACAGCTCTTCGATGCTGCGGGTGGCCCAGGTAAAGAACCCGACAAGCCCAAGCGTATGAAGGACAAGGACATCACCACCCGAATGTTTGTATATGGCCCGGGGGGTGATTCCCGTAACCCCAAAGGTGTGGGCTTCGAGCTGGAGCGTCGCATCAATGAAACACGCGAAAAGCTGTTGGCGCTCGTAGACAATGATCCTGCACTGGCAGAATCCATTCCGCTCAAGGTTGAGGAGGATTGGAAAAACTCGAAAGACAAGACCAGCTGGGCAGACTGGAAGTTTCGTCAGATGCCGGTGGCTGCGGTCTTTCCATTGTTGACCAAGATCCAGGCTGACGCCAAGGCTTCGGCCACTACGGTGCTCAACCACTTGTTCAAGCAGGTCAGCGGTGAAGACATCAAGTTCGATGCCTTCGAGCCGGTGATTTCTGCACAAAGTGGTTACGTCATCAAGGGTGAAAGGTATGTGGCTGATGTTTTCCTCAGTGCATACAGTACTTCAGCCAGTGGAAACACCAAGATCTTTGTCAATGGCCAATCCCTGCCAGTCAAAGATGGGAAAGCCACCTACGAAACCGTAGCGACGCGGCTCGGCCAGAACAAATACAATGTCGAAATTCAAGTTACCAACCCCTTGACTGGCGAAGTGAAGTCTTACAAGAAAGAATTCACCTTCGAAGTGGGTGAGCGTTCAGTGGCCATCTCGGCTGACAAGATGAACGTCTTCTATATTGGTGTAGTCAACCCCATATCCGTGTCAGCTGCTGGCATCAGCAGTAACGAGTTGCGGGTTAGCATCGAGGGTGGCGGTGGTGAGTTGAAGCGCACAGGTACGAACACCTTCGACGTAACCGTTACCCGTCCCACTGACGAATGCTATATCGTCGCTTCCGGAGGCGGTCTCAATGTGCGGAAGCAATTCCGGGTGAAGAGGATTCCTGACCCAGTGGCACGCCTTGGCAACAAGGAAGATGGTTCCATGGGCAATGGTGAATTCAAGGTTCAAAAAGGTCTGATTGCCTGGCTCGACAACTTTGACTTCGATGCGCGTTGCGAAATTCAGGGCTTCAACCTCGTCAAGGTGAGCAAGCGTCAAGACCCGGTCGAAGCAGTCAACCCTGGTGGAACCTTCGTAGGACAAGCACTCGAGCTGGTGCAATCAGCCAAACCTGGTGACATCTTTTACTTCGAAAACGTGAAGGCTCGTTGCCCTGGTGACGTGGCCGGCCGGAAGATCAACTCGCTGGTATTCCGAATCAAATAAAATTGTTTCGAACGGATACTAACTGCCGGGCTTGGCAAGTTCATTGCCCGGTAGTTAGTATTTTCGCTCAAAATTTTTCCGCAAATGAAACTCGCTTTGAAACTACTTGGAGCAATCCTGCCTCTTTTTCTCGCCGTTGCCTCGATCGCACAGCAACCAACCAACATCCTCACCGAATCGAGTGACCCCAACGCCAATCAGCCGCTGGACGACATCGTCGAAAAACGCACCATCGTAGAAAAGCGGGTGCTGCCCTACGATCACGTTCGCGAGGCTGATATTTTTTGGGAAAAGCGTATCTGGCGGGTCATCGATATCCGGGAAAAGATGAATCAACCCTTTGCCTATCCCGAGCGACCCTTCTTCTCTATCCTCATGGATGCAGCCATCAGCGGTGAAATCACCGTGTACAACACCGAGAACGACAAGTTCACCAATCCTTTGACTCCCGGTGAAGTCGCTTCGATTGGGGCAAGTATCGACACCGTGATCACATTCGATCCGGAGACATACGAAGAGCAAATCCAGGTAGTTCGCAACGACCTCAACCCCGAAGACGTCAAGCGATTCCGCATCAAAGAAGTGTGGTTTTTCGACAAAGAGACCTCCACGATGCAGGTTCGTATCCTGGGCATTGCCCCCTTGCTCGACGTACTCGATGACCAAGGCAATTTCCGCTATGAAAAGCCCATGTTCTGGGTCTATTATCCCGAAGCGCGCCAGATTCTCGCACGGGAAAAGGTCTTCAACATGGGGAACGACGCCAGCCCGCTCACCTGGGAAGACCTGCTGGAAATGCGTTATTTCTCCAGCTACATTTACAAAGAGTCCAATGTGCGCGACCGTCGATTGCAGGATTATCTCTCTGGCATCGACCTGTTGTTGGAAGCAGAAAAGATCAAGCAAGAAATCTTCAATTTCGAGCAGGACCTCTGGTCCTATTGATCCAAGCTATTTCGTACAGAGACACATGTGAGGGGTTCAGTCCTGCGAGGGCTGAACCCCTTGCATTTTTCAGCATGCGTTCCTGGCAAGTCGTAACTTCACCCAATTCATCACTCAACGAGCGCCTATCATGGAAGTGGAATTCAGTGGTAAAATTTTGAATTACATAGATGGTCAATTGGTTCCCCCACGCTCCGGCAATTGGCTCGACAATTTCAACCCGTCGCAAGGTAAAGTGTACGGTCAGCTCCCAGACTCCGATGAAAAAGACATTCAGGATGCTGTCGATGCTGCGCAGAAGGCCTTTCCCGCTTGGAGCAATTGTGGTGTAAAGGAGCGTTATCGAATCCTCAACCGAATCGCCGACCTCATAGCAGCCAACCAATATGCGTTGGCTCGTGCCGAGAGTCTGGACTCAGGCAAAGCCATCAGCACTTCGTCGAGTGTCGACATCCCGCGGGCAGAGGCCAACATCCGATTTTTTGCCACTGCGATCTTGCACTTTGCCTCCGAATCGCACCACATGGAGGCCGAAGCAATCAACTATACCCTGCGGAGGCCTATTGGCGTAGTGGGCTGTATTTCTCCTTGGAATCTGCCTTTGTATCTGTTTACTTGGAAAATAGCACCTGCCTTGGCTGCTGGCAATTGTGTGGTAGCCAAGCCTTCGGAGATTACGCCACTGACAGCTTTCCTTTTTTGCAAAATTTGTCGGGAAGCCGGCCTGCCGCCTGGTGTATTGAACGTGGTTCACGGGCTGGGTCCCAAAGCCGGCAATGCCTTGGTAGCGCATCCGAACGTGAAGGCCATATCTTTCACGGGCGGAACCCGCACCGGAGCACACATTGCCGCTACAGCTGCTCCCTTGTTCAAGAAGTTGTCATTGGAGTTAGGCGGGAAAAATCCCAACGTAGTATTTGCCGATTGCGATTTTGAGAACGCCGTGTCCACCTCAGTGCGGTCATCATTTGCCAACAATGGCCAAATCTGCCTGTGCGGCTCTCGGATTTTGGTTGAAAAATCCTTGTACACCCGCTTCAGGGATGCCCTGGTAGAAAGAGCCAAATCCATGAAAGTCGGCGACCCCTTCGATCGCCAAACCGAGTTAGGGGCCATCGTTTCCAAGCAGCATTTCGAAAAAATTCTTGCTGCCATAGAAGTGGCAAAAAAAGAAGGTGGCCACATTCTTTGTGGAGGAGAACCTGTGAAAATGGAGGGTTCGTTAGCGGGCGGGTGGTATCTCGCACCTACTGTGATCGAGGGGCTCGATCAAAACTGCCAAACCAACCAAGAGGAAATCTTTGGCCCGGTGGTTACACTCCAGCCATTCGAAGGAGAAGAAGAGGCCCTTCAATTGACCAATGCCGTGCGATACGGCCTTTCGAGTACCATCTGGACCCAACACTTGCCTCGGGCATTGCGTATGGCCGAGAAAATCGAGGCGGGCATCGTGTGGGTCAATTGCTGGATGGTGCGTGACCTACGCACGCCCTTTGGCGGGATGAAAAGTTCGGGAGTGGGTCGAGAAGGCGGTTGGGAAGCCTTGAGGTTTTTCACCGAACCCAAAAACGTTTGCCTCAAATATTGAAGACTATAGAGGAGAAACGTGGCTCCATTGATTGTTGGCCCCCGATTTCACATTCATGCGGGCATTGCCTACGAGTAAGGGAGGGGGAGAGGTGGCAATTTCAGCAGGATTCGCTCAAGCGGGAACCAACTGCTTGTCGGTCTGTTGTTCCAGGGTTCAAAGAGGTACCTTTGTCGTTCCGAATCAGGGACTTCGAGTACGCCTGGCAACATTTCGCTATGAGCCATCAAAAGAAAAATCCCCCGGATCCTGACCCCACCGCATCCAGTCGCAAGCGCGACCACATTGCGCTTGCCTTTCAGTCGCAAATCGAGAGTGATCGCATGGATGCCCGGTTTAATTACGAGCCGATGCTGGGTGCCCACGCGCAACCGCACGAAGTGCTCGAGCCATTCGAGTTTCTTGGCAAGACCTTGCGTCTGCCCATTTGGGTTTCAAGTATGACGGGTGGCACTACATGGGCACGTACGATCAATTACAATTTGGCAAAGGCTTGTCGCGAGTTTGGCATGGGCATGGGGCTTGGCTCGTGCAGGGCGTTGCTCTACAGTGAGGAACACCTGCCCGATTTCGATGTGCGAGATGTGATTGGCGACGAGTTGCCCCTTTACGCCAACCTCGGCATTGCACAGGTCGAAAAGCTCATTGACAAAGGCGAGCTTGGGCGCATCGATGAGATGTTGGCGCGATTGCGTGTGGATGGGCTGATCGTCCACGTAAATCCCTTGCAGGAATTTCTTCAGCCTGAAGGTGACCGCTTGATGCAGCCACCGATCGAAACCATCCAAAGGCTATTGGCACAGGCAACCTACCCGATCATAGTCAAGGAAGTCGGGCAAGGCTTTGGTCCCCGAAGCATGGAAGCACTTTTGCAATTGCCCTTGGCGGCCGTGGATTTCGGGGCGGCAGGAGGAACCAATTTTTCAATGTTGGAACTCTTGCGGAGTGATCCCCAACGCCAGGAAGCTTTTCAAGCCCTTGCCAGGGTGGGGCATACTGCCACAGAAATGGTGGAAATGGTCAATGCGCTGGCAGCCAAACTCGGCGAGCACATGCGCTGCCAGCAGATCATCGTCTCGGGAGGCGTTCGCAACTTTCTCGATGGTCATTACCTGCTCAGCAAGCTAAATTTGCCCGCAGTTTACGGGCAAGCTTCGGCATTTTTGCGCTATGCCCGAGAAGATTACGAGGTGCTTAAAAAATATGTGCAGGCTCAGGCCGAAGGACTCGCTTTGGCGAGAACCTTTCTCGATGTGAAGCCATAAATTTTTCCACCAATCGCACTGATATGAGTAAAGAAAAAGTCATTACGGGATTTAGCAAGCTGTCCAAAATGGGCAAAGTCAAGTGGGTGGTGGAAAATTTTTTCAAAGATCCCGAACTCGTCATGCGCGAGCTGATGAGTTATTGGTACCACGACGAGCGTCAGCAGAAACTGCTCGATGCATTTACGGAAAACACCATCACCAACTATCCTATGCCATGGTGTGTGGCCCCCAACTTTCTCATCAACGGGAAGACTTATGCGGTGCCCATGGTCATTGAAGAAAGTAGCGTAGTGGCTGCTGCGTCGAGTGCCGCCAAATTCTGGCTTACACGCGGGGGCTTTACATCGAAAGTGTTGGGGGTGGAAAAAGTAGGGCAGGTCCACTTCACCTGGAAGGGCGAGCCTGCGCGTCTTCGCAGGGTGTTTCCCGAACTGAAATCAGCTCTGCGCCATGAGGCCGCGCCTATCACCAAAAACATGGAAAAACGAGGGGGCGGAATCCTCGATATCCAGCTCGTGGAAATGACCCATCTCGAACCCGACTATTACCAGCTTCGGGCCACCTTCGACACATGCGATAGCATGGGTGCCAATTTCATCAATAGCGTCCTCGAGCAATTTGCAGCTACACTCGACAAGTTCATTTCCTCCCATCCTGCATTTGAAGAGAATGAGAGGGATGTGACTATCATCATGGCCATTTTGTCAAACTACACACCCAATTGTCGTGTGCGGGCCAGCGTGAGTTGTCCCATTGAGGCACTGGGGAGTTTCCCCGGCGGCATGGATGCCGAAACGTTTGCTTCGAAATTCCACCAAGCCGTTCGTATTGCCCATATCGATCCCTACAGAGCCGCCACCCACAACAAAGGAATTTTCAATGGCATCGATGCGGTGGTACTGGCAACGGGCAATGATTTTCGGGCTGTGGAGGCCTGCGGCCATTCATATGCTGCCCGCACAGGGCAATACCGCAGCCTTAGCGATTGCAGCATCGATAATGGTCAATTCAATTTTTGGATAGAGGTGCCTTTGGCATTGGGAACCGTTGGAGGGCTTACTACCTTGCACCCCATTGCCCGTCGGTCACTCGAACTGCTGGGCAATCCTTCGGCACCCGAACTCATGGAAGTGGTGGCTGCAGTTGGACTGGCCCAGAACTTTGCTGCATTGCGATCACTGGTGACTACTGGCATCCAGCGAGGACACATGAAAATGCATTTGACAAACATTCTCAACCACCTCGGCGCTACGGAGGCTGAAGCCGAAATACTTCAAAAGCGCTTCGAAGGCGAGGTCATTTCCTTTACTGCAGTCCGAGAAGCCCTCGAGGAACTGCGCACCAAAGTAGAAGCATGAAGCAATGGCGCGCCCATGGCAAGCTGCTGCTCACGGCCGAGTACTTCGTGCTCGAGGGAGCAACCGCATTGGCAGTGCCTGCCCGTTTAGGGCAATCGATGCAAGTATTCGAAGAAGAAGACGGCAGTGATCTGTTCTGGAAAGCTCGTGACCATGCCGGCAAAATATGGCTGGAAGCGCACTTTCACCTGCCTGAATTCAACATTGAAAGTGCGAGCGACCCCATGTTGGCCAGGCGCCTCCAGTTCCTGCTCAGGACGGCGTTCTCGAGATCGGAGGCGACGCCAGGCCCACGACCTGGCACGGTCATTACTCGGCTCGAATTTCCGCGGGATTGGGGGCTCGGTTCCAGTTCCACATTGGTTTGGCTCGTATCGCGATGGGCCGGCACGGATCCGTTTCAACTGCAATTCCTCACCTTTGGCGGTTCAGGCTACGACGTGGCTTGTGCAGGAGCCGAAGCACCCATCTTTTACAATGTCCAGAACCGACAACCGACCGTAAAACAAGCTGGCCTCCATCCACCTTTTGCCCATCAGCTCTTTTTCCTTTGGCTAAAAAGGAAACAAGATTCCCGTGACGGCATTGCCAGATTCAGGGAACTGACCTCTTTATCCAAACATCTCGTGGATGAGTTCACTGAGTTGAGCCGGGCATTTTGCAACGCCCAAAGAGCCCAGGAATGGAAGAAACTGATCGAGCAGCATGAAAATCTCGTAAGCCGTGCCCTGCGTTTGCCTAAAGTCAAAGACCTGTATTTCCAAGATTTCCCTGGCGCTGTTAAATCCCTGGGGGCGTGGGGTGGAGATTTTGCCCTCGTGCTGAGCCCATGGCCGGCAGAACCGACGAGAGACTACTTTGCCGAGAAAGGTTTTGATACGCTCATCCCCTGGAAGGAAATGGTTCTAACCCCTTGAGCTGAACGAAAGTACTCGTGGGGTGTTCAAGGGGGCGAAGCGGGCTTTGATACAAGTCCTCCTATTTTTGCACTCCCACATTATGCCATCGACCAAATTCACACTGAAATGAACAAGACCACGTCGCCTGTGCTACTCTATACGGAACAGACTCCCAACCCCGAGTCGCTCAAATTTGTCACGAACCGCATGCTCTACCGTGGCACAGCTGATTTTCGCGATGAGGAACTGGCAAAAAAATGGTCGCCTCTTGCGGCAGCTCTCTTTGAAATGCCTTTCGTAAAAGGGGTTTACATCACGAATAATTTCGTGACAGTGACCAAAGAGATCAACTACGATTGGGCAGACATCATGCTGCGCATCAAGAACTTCCTGAAGGAATACATCGAAAGTGGCAAAGAAATCATCAAGGAGGGCTTCGAGGAAGAAGCCGAGCGCCTCAGGGCCGAACAGGCTGCCCAACAGTTCAGCGGCGAGGATGGTGACATCGCACGTCGAGTCAAGGAACTCATCGACACCTATGTCAAGCCGGCCGTAGAAATGGACGGTGGCAACATCGAATTCAAAGCCTACGAAAACGGCAAAGTCTATGTCACCATGCATGGTGCCTGCAGCGGCTGCCCTTCGAGCACGGTCACTCTCAAAGCCGGCATCGAGGGCATGCTCAAGCGCATGATTCCTGAAGTGCAGGAAGTAGTACAAGAAATGGAATAGATCGGCTCAACCCTGCCAGTCGGCGCTCATTGCATGTACAATTGAGTGTAAAAAAAAATGGGGAAACCTCGGGCATGAGCTGGGTTTCCCCATTTTTATTCAAATCCGGTCCCGGGTCAATTGACCATGAAAACGGCATTGCTGAACAGGAGCTTGCCCTGTTCCCAGAAGGAGCGGAAAAGCGGATTGTCAATGAGGTAAACCACATGGCCTCGTCCCTTCTGTTCCACGGCAAAGACCACCGATTTCTTGAGGTCTTTCTTCAGTTTATAACCGATGAATCCGTAGGAGCGGTAGTTTTCGTCGAGATAACCCACGTTCCAGGCCTTTTTCAGCAGGTCGTACCGAAGGCTGCTCGTCTTGAGAGAAAAATACTTGTCGCCGAGGCCGAAGCCCAGGGGGTGGGATTTATCGACGGTAACTTCTACGACGGCACCAGGCATGTTGTTGGACAGGGAAGCCCTGATGCGATCCATGTAGCGGGCGGTGCGTTGTTGGAGGGCCTCTTCCTCTTCGGCCTTTTCTGCTGCGGATTTATCGGCCTCGGTTGCGAATCGCTTGAGGGCGAATCCATTCCTGTCGGCGAGGAGGCGGTTGGCATAGCCAATGGCAATGAGCTTGCCGCCGTTCGAGATCCAATTGTTCAGGCGTTCGAGGACGCCGTTGTCTAACCTGTAGAAGCCTTCCGGCAGAATGATGGTGTTAAACTGTTCGAGCGGCACTCGGGAGATATCATCGAGTTCTACATAAGTGGCGGGGTAGGCGATGTCTTTGTCGAAATAGAACCAGACCTGCCCGAACTCATTGTTGAATGTTCCTTCTCCTGAGACCACCAGAATGGATGGTTTGGCAATCAGCTTCACCCCTTCGGATCCGAAGTCTTTTCCCGTGTCAACGAATCCGGTGTAGGTGGGTACCACCTCGTAATGGGTGGCTTGGGCAGCAGCGATCACGGCATTGTGATAGTCTGGGTGTTTTCTGTTGTCACCCCGGGTGATGATCAGCGTACCGGCGGGCCATTCCCTTCCGTCGAGAGAAAAGTCTTCCTCAGCATAGCGCACGGCGAGGTTTCGTTTCAAACATTCTGAGAGGAAACGAGCGCTGAAGCGGCTGTCCCAACGAGCCAAATAGGCGTACGGTTGGGGGCGTCGTTCATTGGGTTGCACCAAGGGTGATGGAGTGCTGTGTTCGAACTTTCCTTGCGGGTCGAGCCGCTCTTTGGTGGCAAAGGCTTTCAACCCGTAGGCATGGAGCAGAGACCAAGCGGTAATGTCGTAGGTGAGTGAATCAACCAAGAAAGATTCAGGCTCGAGGAGTACCTGAGCGAGCAATCCTTTAGGCTGGTATGCACTGATCACGAGGTCACTCTCTGCCACGTCGAATTTTTCTTCGTTGCCCGTTTTGTAGGAGTAACCTGCCAACCCTGAGATTTTTTTGCCAGCCTTGCCATAGGAGATTTTGTGGCGGTCGAGCAGATCGGTTAGCTGTTTGAGTACGTGTGGAGGGTTGTCCTTGCTCACCACGAAGGACTTGAATTTACCCGGGGGGTTGGTTCTCGACCGCTTGTAAAAGTCGGAGAAGTTCTGAACGATTTCTGAGGCATGTTGGGATGCTACCTCCACGGTCGATAGGGCAGTGGTTTTGTGGTGTGCCACGCGGTCGTACAGGGTAAGGGTATCGCCATTGGGCAAAGAAATGGCTCTGCCAGCCCGCGAGTGCCCCCCTTGTTCATAGGTCATTCCTACTGCACCATTGAAGCAGGGATAAGTATCGCCGTAGCTGGGGTAGAACAAGTCGAATACTTCTTTGGTGAAATACAGCCAACCTTCGGCGTCAAAGTATTTGGCGTGATTACGGCCAATGACTTCTTGGAACTTGGATTGCCATTCCGTGAGGAAAGTGTGGTAGGGTTGGGCGGCGGGAGCGAAATAATAGGGTTCGGTGTAGCCTTGTTCGTGCAAATCAGCCACGATGTGGGGAAGCCAGTCGTTGTACACGGCCAGGCGGTTGCGAGATTCTACCTGTGTAGCCCATGCCCAGTCTCTGTTGAGGTCGAACAAATAGTGGTTTACACGTCCTCCAGGCCAGGGTTCATTGTGTTCACGTGCAACGGGGTTGGGGTCGGGCAGTTCGGGGCTTGCCTGCCGATACCACGAGGTGTATCGGCTGTAGCCATCGGGATTCACGCTGGGCTCGATGAGCACCACTGTGTTTTGTAGCCAGCGATGAGTTTTTTCGTTAGAGGGGTTGGCCAGTTCATAGACGACAGCCATGCTGGCCTCCGAGCCTGCGGCTTCGTTGCCGTGTACGCTGAATCCAAGCCACACGATTGAAATGGGCTTGTCGAGTCGGGGGGAGCCTTCTGCCAATCCTATGCGGCGGAGGTTGTCGAGCCTGATTTCGTCGATTTGGCGGAGGTTTTCCGGTGTGCTGACGATGGCGAGAATTTGCGGCCTGTTTTGGTTGGTTTTCCCAAACTCGCGCAAGATTACTCGATCGCTGTTGGCTGCCACGTGCTCATAGTACTTTACGAGCATGGCGTGCTCGGTGAATTGCTCGCCAAGTTTGTGAGGCAGAAACTCATCTGGGCTGAGCAACCGTTGAGTGTGGATGTCTGGCAGAAAAGATCCCAGTGCCAGAATCATGCAAACAAACAGTCGGATGGCCATTGAATCGTAATTTTTGTTGAGGAAAAAGCAGGTTCGTCAGGTCGATTTGACGGCCACAATGATAGTGAAAGTGGTAGGCAAATCAGCCATTTACACCGATTGCTTGGGGCTGGATTACAAATCGATTTGAAGGTCGAGGACCCATGTTCCTTTGGCGTTGGCTACACAGGCTCATCGAGGGTTGTACTCCTGCCATGGGAGATACAAAAAAAAAAACCGGCATTTCTGCCGGTTATGGTGCAAAAGTCAGGTGCCCGTGGCATAGGCACCCCATAGGTATTAACCGTAAGTCTGCTTGATTTCGACGATTTCGTAACCTTCGATCACGTCGCCGACTTTGATGTCGTTGAAGTTCTTGATGGTAAGACCGCACTCCATGCCGGCTTTGACTTCTTTGACGTCCTCTTTGAAACGCTTGAGTGAGCCAAGTTCGCCCACGACGCCTTCCTTGGTAGGATAAATCACGATGCCGTCACGGATGACCCTCACATTGGTGTTGCGGGTGAGCTTGCCATCGAGCACGTAGCAACCTGCCACGGTACCCACTTTGCTAATCTTGAAGACTTCTCTGACTTCCAGGTTGGCGACGATGCGTTCCTCCTTGGAAGGTTCGAGCAGGCCTTCGATGGCCATTTTGACCTCCTCGATCGCTTCGTAGATGATGGAGTAAAGCTTGATCTGCACACCTTCGCGTTCGGCAAGCTTGCGAGCGCCAAGAGAGGGTCTGACCTGGAAACCGATGATGATGGCGTCGGAAGCCGAAGCCAACAAGACGTCCGATTCGACGATTTGGCCCACCCCTCTGTGGATGACATTGACCTGCACGGTTTCGAGCGAAAGTTTCATCAAAGCATCGGAGAGTGCTTCCACGGAGCCGTCCACGTCGCCCTTGACGATGAGGTTCAGTTCTTTGAAGGTGCCGAGTGCCAGGCGTCGGCCAATTTCGTCGAGGCTGATACGTTTGGTAGCCCTGTTGGCCAGTTCCCGGTTTATTTGGGCCCGCTTGGCTGCAATTTGTCTGGCTTCTGTTTCGCTTTCCATGACTTTGAAGCGGTCGCCTGCCTGGGGAGCACCACTCAAACCGAGGATGGAGACTGGCGTGGAGGGGCCTGCTTCTTTGACGCGTTGACCGCGCTCGTTGAACATGGCTTTGACTTTACCGGCGTGTTCACCTGCCACGATGGGATCGCCTACGTGCAAGGTACCTGTTTGCACCAGTACGTTGGTGACATAACCTTTTCCTTTGTCGAGGCTGGCTTCGATGACTGTCCCCATGGCAGGGCGGTTGGGGTTGGCTTTGAGGTCGGCCAGTTCGGCCACGAGCAAGACTTTTTCGAGAAGCTTGTCCACACCCTCCCCAGTTTTGGCTGAAATGTCCTGGGATTGATAGGGGCCACCCCACTCTTCGACAAGGATGTTCATGGAGGCCAGCTCCTGTTTGATTTTTTCTGGATTGGCGCCTGGCTTATCGATTTTGTTAATGGCGAACACCATGGGTACGCCCGCCGCCTGTGCGTGGCTGATGGCCTCCCGAGTTTGTGGCATGATGCTATCATCAGCGGCGATGACAATGATAGCGATGTCGGTCAGTTTGGCGCCGCGAGCACGCATGGCGGTAAAGGCCTCGTGGCCAGGCGTGTCGAGGAAGGTGATTTTCTTGTCCTGAAACACGACTTCGTAGGCGCCGATGTGCTGGGTGATACCTCCAGCTTCGCCTTCGGCGACGTTGGTTTTTCTGATGTAGTCGAGCAAAGAGGTTTTACCGTGGTCTACGTGACCCATGACCGTTACGATGGGGGCACGTGGTACCAGGTCTTCGGGGTTGTCCTCGTAGTCATCGTCGAAGTCGGATTGTTCTTCGACGCTGATGAATTCTACTTCGTGGCCGAATTCACTGGCGACGAGTTCTATGATTTCAGCGTCGAGGCGCTGGTTGATACCTACAATGACGCCAAGGTTCATACAGGTGGTAATGACGTCGGTAGGGGGAACATCCATGAGGTTTGCCAGCTCCTGCACGGTGATGAATTCGGTGACCTGCAGCTTGCCACTTTCGGATTCCATTTCCTGCAGTTCGGAGCGTTCGCGGATGCGTTCCCGAGCTTCTCTGCGCAGCTTCTGGCGGCGTTTTTTGCCGGCACCAGATAGGCTGGCCATGGTACGGCGGATTTGCTCCTCGACTTCTTTTCTCGAGACTTCTTTTTCAGGCTTGCGCTTGCGTCCTCGTGGGGCTTGGTCAGCTTCATCCTCCACGGCCACGCGCTTACGGGGGCGCTTGCGCTTGCGACGCGGTTCTTCTTCATCAGAGGAGGCCACGGGGCGTTTCTTTCCTTCTTTGCCTTTGGGGCCTTTTCGTTTGCCTCCTTCTTCCTCTTCTTCGTCGATGACGGGTTTGGACTTTTTCTTCTTTTTCTCCTTTTTGGAGATGTCGATCTTGCCCACGATTTTCAGGCCGCGCAGTTCGGGAGTCTCGATTCTGATGACGTCCTCTTCCTCTTCAGTTTCTTCCACCTCCACATCTGGAAGCATTTCTTCCTCTTTGGAAGGGGCCTCATCAGGAGGAGCCACAGGAGGTTCGGCTTTGCTCTCGGCAGTTTTTTCCTGCTCCTTTTCAAGGATTTCAGTTTTATCCTCTTTATCCTCTTTATCCTCGACCTGCTCAACTGGCTCTTTGATTTCTTCGACGGGCTCTGTTTTCTTTGGCCTGATAGGCATGCCCTTTTCATCCAGTTCGATTTTGCCTTTGATCTTGAGCTCCACTTTGGGTTTCTCCACGGGAGCAGGCTCTTCGGCTGGCGTTTTTTCTTCAGGCTTCTCCTGAGCAGGTGCCTTTTCGGCCGGAGGAGGGGTAGCTGGTTTGGAGAAATCAGGCTTCTTGAAGAGGTCTTTTTTGAAAAGCGGTGGGGGGGTAGCCGGGCGCTCGGTTTTTTCAACCGGCTCCTTCTTCATGCCAGGCCTGATGCCAATGGTTAATTGGTCGGCTTTCTCTTTGACAGCAATAGAGGAAGAGAACTCCTTGATGAGGAGTTGCTCCATGTCGGCACTAATCTTCGTAGTAGGCTTGTTTTCGATATCGAAGCCATGTTTTTTCAGGTAGTCCACAATGGTGGACGTGCCGACGTTCAGCTCTTGCGCTACTTTTACTAAGCGTTTTTCCATTCAGATGATTGAAAACCAAAATTAAAAGTCAGAGAATCCATTTCCGGCAGGTCGCCAACAGCGACAAAACTGCCGGAAAGGAGTTCATCATTGTCATTCTTCGTCGAACTCGGAAGCCAGGATGCGCAGTACCTCTTCAACGGTTTCTTCTTCGAGTTCGGTGCGGCGCAGGAGTTCATCCTTGCTCAGCTCCAATACGTCACGTGCAGTATCACAACCGATGCGCTTGAGTTCGTCGATGATCCAGGGTTCGATTTCATCGCTGAATTCATCGAGATCCACATCGTCGATTTCGCGCTCGTCAGTGATGCGGTACACATCGATTTCGTAGCCGGTCAGCTTGCTGGCCAGCTTGATGTTTGTACCTCCCTTACCAATAGCCAAAGATACCTGATCGGGCTCGAGATACACCGAAGCGCGTTTTTTCTCGGTGTCGAGTTCGATGGTAGTCACCTTGGCTGGTGTGAGTGCCCGCTGGATGAGCAGGCTGTCGTTGTTGGTGAAGTTTATGATGTCGATATTCTCGTTGTTGAGTTCGCGGACGATGCCATGAATGCGGCTTCCTTTCATGCCGACGCAGGCGCCCACGGGGTCGACGCGGTCGTCGTAAGATTCCACGGCGACTTTTGCACGCTCGCCGGGGATGCGCACGATTCGCTTGATGGCGATGATGCCATCTTCGATTTCGGGCACTTCCTGTTCGAGGAGTTTTTCAAGGAATGCATTGTCGGTGCGGGAGACTATGACGGCCGGTGTGTTGTTGCGCATCTCGACACGCTTGATGATGCCACGCACCATGTCTCCTTTGTGGAAGAAGTCGCCCCGGATTGTTTCCGATCTGGGCAGGATGAGTTCATGGCCGGTGGCGTCGTCGATGAGCAAAAACTCCCGTTTCATGATTTGGCTGATTTCACCCACGACCATGTCGCCCACTCGTTCCATGTATTTCTTGTAAATCTCGTCTTTTTCGAGTTCCATGATCCTGGAAATGAGCGTTTGCCGGGCGGCCTGGATGGCTCGACGCCCGAAGTCTTCCAGGAACAGTTGTTCGTAGCACTCTTCCCCGATTTCGTAAGAGTCGTCGATGGCCAGCGCTTCGGAGATAGAGATCTGGCTTCGGTCATCGGTAACTTCTCCGTCGGGGACGATCTGGCGGACACGCCACAGTTCAAGGTCACCTTGTTGGGTGTTGACGATCACGTTGAAGTTCTCGTCGGTGCCGAATTTTTTCTTGATCAAGGTACGAAAGACGTCTTCGAGCACACGGACCATCGTGGGACGGTCGATGTTTTTGCTCGATTTGAATTCCGAGAAGGTTTCAACTAAGTTTATCATCGCTGTAAAAAATTGTTGAATGCGGTTGAATGGATCGGCTGCTGCTGATGCAGCAGGATCAGATCTTGATGTTGATTAGGGTTTTTGCGATTTGTTCGAATGGTATTTCGGTCTGAAGGGTCAGTTTCCGTTTCTTTTTTCCTTCCTTCATCACCACGGGTACATCGACGATGATGAAGTCTTCGTGAACGGCGGTCAGCGTTCCCCTTTTGGACTCACCGCTAAGCAGCGTTACGGTCACGTTTCTGCCGATGTTTTTGCGGTATTGTCGCCATAACTTCAGCGGCCGGTCAAGGCCGGGTGAGGACACTTCCAGGGTGTATTTATCACCCAGGAACCCTTCTTGGTCGAGGTAGGCTTCAAGTATCCGGCTGACACGCTGGCATTTGTCCAGGGTGACTCCGTTGTCGCAGTCAATGATGACCTCCAACTTGTTGTTCTTGTGAAGATGAATTTCGACAAGGAAACAGTCCTGGAGTTCCACGTCCTGGAACCTGTCTTCCAGCAGATTTCGGATACTCTCTTCCAGAAAAAACGATTCCAACATTTCCAAAGTAAAAGAGGGAACTTTTTGTTCCCTCCGTCAGGTGCATTGCTTTCGTGCGGCGCAAAGGTAATTACTTTTTCCAGAAAAATGCCTTTGCACCTCAACTAAATGGCCTTGCGTCAGCGGTGTGCGCAAGGCCATTCAGGACGGAAAGTACACTCAGTGAACGCACGCCTCAGGATATGGTTCACGGGTAGGCGGGCAAATTTTCAAGGTGTTGGATGGCTGGTCAAATGTGTGCTCATCAGGCAGGGGGGCGTTGAATCAATAGGCTTTGGCGAAGAGGACGCGCCGGGGCGATGGCCTTCCCGTGAGCACACACTTGCCAGGTTCTTCTTCAACATCGTAGGGGATACACCTGATTGTGGCCTTGGTGAGTTCCTTGATTTTGATCTCGGTTTCCGTGGTGCCATCCCAGTGTGCGAGGATGAATCCCCCTTTGGTTTCCAACACTTCCTTGAAGTCATCAAAAGTGTCCACCCTGGTGGTATGGTCTTCACGAAACTTTACAGCCCGGTTGAAAAGGTTCTGTTGGATGTTTTCGAGGAGTTCCTCTACCACTTGGGCAATTCCCTCTATGGGTTTGTTGAACTTTTCTTTGGTGTCCCTTCGAGCCACTTCGATTTCTCCTTTTTCGAGGTCACGGGCGCCGATAGCGAGACGGACAGGTACGCCATGGAGTTCATGTTCGGCAAATTTGAAACCCGGCCGTTTTTTCATGTCGGTGTCGTACTTGACCGTGATGCCCTTGTCTCGTAGGGCTTTCATGATCTTTTCGGCCACTTCGTCTATGGCCGGAGCAGGCTTGGGGATGGGGACGATGACAACCTGGAGCGGGGCGAGCTTTGGAGGCAAGACGAGTCCATCGTCATCGGAGTGCGTCATGATGAGACCACCCACGAGCCTGGTAGAAACACCCCAAGAAGTAGCCCAGACGTATTCTTGTTCATTGTTTTCATTGAGGAATTTGACGTCGAAGGCTTTTGCAAAGTTTTGCCCCAGGAAGTGGGAAGTGCCAGCCTGGAGTGCTTTTTTATCTTGCATGAGTGCTTCGATGGTCAGGGTTTCCTCAGCCCCTGCAAATCGCTCATGTGGCGTTTTGACACCCTGCACCACGGGCATGGCCATCCATTCCTCGGCAAACTGGGCATAAATCCGCTGCATCAACCTGGCCTCTTCGATGGCTTCTTCACGAGTGGCGTGAGCCGTATGCCCTTCTTGCCAGAGGAATTCGGCCGTTCGCAAAAAGAGACGTGTACGCATTTCCCAACGCACCACGTTTGCCCATTGGTTAATGAGCAGGGGCAAGTCGCGATAGGAATTGATCCAAGTCCTATACGTGTCCCAGATGATGGTTTCAGAAGTGGGGCGAACGATGAGTTCTTCTTCGAGTTTGGCTTCGGGATCGACGATGATTCCGTTGCCATTCGGGTCGTTCATGAGTCTGTGATGGGTCACCACTGCACATTCTTTGGCGAAGCCTTCGACGTGCTGGGCCTCTTTGCTGAGGAAACTTTTGGGGATGAACAAAGGAAAGTAGGCATTGACGTGCCCTGTTTCTTTGAACATCTTGTCGAGTTGGTCGCGCATCTTTTCCCAAATGGCATAGCCGTGGGGTTTGATGACCATACAGCCACGCACGGCCGAATAGTCGGCTAAATTGGCTCGGGTAACGATATCGACATACCACTGGGAGTAGTCAGTAGCTCTTGGAGTGATTTCTTTGGCCATGGAAGGTGGAATGGTTTTAACTCGTTGGGGTCGGTGAGCGTCATTGCTGCCCTCCGTAAGCCACCGAGGTTTAAGACTTGATTAAGAAAGTCCGCAACCGTCGTAGGAGTGACCAATTCCCAAGTCGTGAAACTTTAACAGGGGTCTAAAGGCGGTTTAGTCCCCCCTTAACTCGATAAGTGGCGCAAAGCTAATAAATTCGTGACCGCAAACTCGACGACCGGTTTTGCTGTTCATTCTTCAGCCAAAAATCTCTAACGATGAAAATGCTCAAACTTGGAATCTCTCTCGTAATGCTGTTCATGCTGGGCTCTGCCTCTGCTTTGCTGGCCCAGTACGATGACCTTTATTATGATCCGGACACCGATGCCGGCTATTACTACAGCTCACCTTACGACAAGGACAGCAAGAAGCTCAACGATAAGCATTACGGAGACTATGACGATGACGACTATGACTATTACGATGAGTACGACTACGAGTATTCCTCCCGCATCAGGCGATTCCATCGGCCCTACTATGGTTTCGACTACTTCGATCCGGTGTATGTTGACCTTTATTACTACGACCCGTTTTTCGATCCGGTAGTGACTGTGTTGATTTATGACAGCTACTACCCATGGAGAAACTGGCGTCGCTGGAGCCGCTGGAATTGGGCCTTTGGATACAACAGCTGGCGCGGGTCTTATTTCAGCTTTACCTATTCCTTCGGTTCACCTTGGTATTCTCCTTTCTATTCACCGTGGTACGGCGGCAACTATTACAATATCAACAACTACTACTACGGTACATCGCCTTACTATGGTGGGGGCTACTATAGTAATGTGTACTGTCCTCCCACGTGGGGCAGTGGTTACACCTACAACACAGTCAGCAACAACTACGGCAATAACACATACTATGGTGCTCGCCGGACGAGCACCAGCGGTACCAGAGCCAATAACGCTCGACATTTTGGCGGCAACGATGACCCGGAAGCCACCGGTGGTGTACGTGATGGTATTTCTACACGGCCACGATCGACCGCTTCGCAGTCGGAAAATGGCAATGGTATCGAGGCCACACAAGGGATCCAGGATCGCACCAGAACCGGCATAGACAATGAAAATGCCCGCCAACGCAATCAATGGACGGACGATCGCAATTCCTTGGATCGCAACTCTGACAGGAGATCAATCAATAGAAGGGACCGCCGAAGCCAGTCGGAGAATGTCAATCCCGCTACCCCTAATCGGAGGAGTGTTCCCAGGGCAGATCAACGACCCAGCCGTCGCAGCAGGTCCAATGCCACCCCCGACAGGACCCCGTCGAGAAGAGAGTACAACAATGCCCCCTCACCGAGCCCTTCCAACAGGTCTTACAATACGCCCCGATCCAATAATTCATCCAATAGAGGAGGTTGGAACAGCAGCAGCCCTTCTCGTAGTAATTCCGGAGGGAGCATCAATCGCTCCTCATCGAGGAGCTCTTCCGGCGGCACAATGAGAAGTGGAGGAAGCTCCCGTTCCTCGAGTGGAAGTTCATCCGGCAGCCGTAGCAGCCGCCGGGGTGGGGGAGGAGATCAGGAATGACCCCCTTCGGCTGAGCTGAATAGCAACCATCAATTACCCCATCGTAAAAAGTGGGTGGAAGGAATCAAACACCGTTCACCCACTTTTTCATTGATGTCCAAAATCAATCGAACTTATGAGCAAATTGAAGAATGTTTTGGCTGTTTTCCTCTTCGCAGCAGGGTGTATTGTACCAGCCAACACTCAATCCATTTACGATGCCATTCGCTATTCCACACTCGATCCACAAGGCACGGCCCGGGCGGCCGGGGTGGGTGGCGCACTCGGGGCCTTTGGTACCGAGTTTACCACGCTGAGTACCAATCCAGCGGGCATGGCTTGGTATCGCCGATCCGAATTAGTCATTTCTCCTACATGGTCGAATGTCAAGGTTAGGTCACGGCTGGAAGGAGACGCGGAGAATATCGAACTCAAGTCGGAAAAAACTCACTTCGGGTTGAATGCTGTCGGGGCTGTATTCGTGTCGCGACCATTGGCGTCAGACTGGAAGGTGACTGCTTTCGGCATAGGGTTGAATCGACTGGCCAACTTCAATCGGCGTGCGTTTTTCGAGGGCACTTCTCCTGGTTCCATCACTGACAGATGGTTGGAATTGGCTCAGGGCCTTACCCCCTCCGAGTTGGATGATTTTGAAGCAGGATTGGCCTACGAGGCAGAAGCCATTTACAACCCCACATCTGAAACCGAGTACGTCAGTGATTTCGAACCCAACGAACCTGTAACCAAATCTCAACTGATCAGGCAGAAAGGAGGCATCAACGAATTGGTGTTTTCATTTGCCGGCAACTATGACGAGAAACTCATGCTCGGTTTGACCCTTGGGGTGCCCATTCTCGAGTATGAAGAGGTAAAAACATACAGGGAAGAAGACCCCGCCGATAACAACCCCATTTTCAACAGCCTGACTTTCACTGAGCGCCTTCGAACCACCGGAGCAGGTATCAACCTGAAGCTCGGCATGATTTACCGGATCAACCAGATGGTCCGAGTAGGCTTGGCCATGCACACCCCAACTGGCTGGAACCTGGACGATAGCTACTCCACTCAAATCGATTATTCATACACCCTCAATGGCATCAACAGTCAGAGCAAGCGATCCCCCGAGGGATCTTTTGAATACAGGTTGCGTTCTCCATGGAGGGTGATTGGAAGCATGGGCTTGCTTTTCGACAAAATGGGCTTCGTCAGCGCCGATATCGAATGGGTGGATTACACGGGGGCCGAGTTCAACTTCAACAAGACCAACAACGTGGAAGACCTCGAATACGAACAGGAACTGAACGATCAGATCGAACGCCAGCTGGGGAGCGCCGTAAACTTGCGCCTTGGCGGGGAATTTGCGTGGGAAATCCTCAGGCTCAGAGCGGGTTATGCCCTCATGGCTTCGCCTTTTGCCGACGATGGTGACTACTCCAGCACGTATTCCTTGGGAGCAGGAGTGCGCGACAAGAAATTTTTCTTCGACATCGCATTTCGCTTCAGCAGCAGTGATTCGGTGTACGAGCCTTATTTCACGAGTAATGCCCCCCGCCAACTGGTTCGTCAGCGCGAATTCGCCAGCCAGTTGATGCTGACTTTTGGATTGAAATTCTAATTGATTCCGCCGGAGGGGGCTGTTTTCCTGATCCGGTATGAGGCAAACTCCAAAGTTGGCATTGATCTTTTTTATCATATTTTAGTCCAACTTTTGAGGAGTACTGCACAAACCCGGAATCCCATGAAAAGAGCGACGGCCCTGCGTTTCGCCATATCCACATGTGTATGTCTGTGCTCGTGGTATTTGTATGCACAGCAACCCGTTCGAGGCTATGATTGGAAATTGCCCGATGAGCGATTGCTCGTAGAATCGAAATGGAGATATACCTACACACTCCACGCCCCGTCCAATACCATCATTCACCGGGCTGACCGACAATACGACTACTACCTTTATTTCCGCTTCGATTATTCTTATCAGCAATACCTGAATGGAAAGCTGACCTTGGGCAATTGGAGTCTCGACGGTCGCACCCTTTACTATTCTTTTCAAAACGTGGAAAAATTCACGGTTGCGCAGCTGACTTCCAACAAGCTCATTTTAGAGTTCAACCCACCAAACGGCAAGGGGGCCTTTCAATACCATTTCATTAGAGTCAATAGTGACGAAGCACCATTTCCACGACCGGCCAACGAATTGCCTGAGGTCATCGTAGAGGCACTCAAGCCCTCCAAGCAATCGAGCTCAGAACCTCGCAAGGGTTTGTTCTCTTGGCTTCGCAGGAAAGAACCAAGGGCAAAGCCACATAAAGACCTCGTGGAAATCAACATCGAGCTGATAGGCGGCGGATACTATGGCGGAATCGACCCGGTTGTCAAGGATTACATTCGCATCAAATCCGATGGTCGGCTCATCCAGGAGTTTCAATCTCTCAATGGAGGGCTTTACATCAACAAGAAAAACATCCCAAGAGAAGAACTGGAACAATTCATCGAGTGGGTAGCCAAGCAGGGCTTTTTCAAAATGGAAAAAATGTACGACTGCACCGACCCCCTCTGTTTCCAACGCAAGGCCCAGAAACCAGTGCCCATCCCCCTCCGTCTTTCGATTACCTATGGCAATGTCCGAAAGGTGGTGACTATTGCCATCTGGGGTGAGGACGATCGAAAAATTCGGTATGTGGACTACCCCGTCGAACTCGACGCCATCATCGATGCCATCCAGCGAATGGCACATCGGCTCGAGGAACCCCTCGTCAGGAAGTGACAGTTTCTTGCCGCCAGTTGGATTATCTGCTGGACAGCGTTTCTTTTGCCCTCTCTCAGCGAGTAGTTTTCTCGTTACTCAATGGTGTACAAGCGATGGATTCTTTGACCCAAATAGCGCTTGGGGCGGCTGTTGGAGAAGCTGCGCTGGGCAAAAAGCTTGGCAACCGGGCCATGGTATGGGGTGCCTTTGGCGGGCTCTTACCAGATCTCGACGTGGTGGTGGGGGCCTGTATGGATGAAATTTCAGCACTTGCCTTTCACCGGGGGTTCATGCACTCCATCGTGTTTTCGGTGATTGCGGCCTTTGGTTTGGGATGGGTGGTTCATCGCCTGTATGTCAGAGGCATTTACCGTAGCAAGGCCTACAAATTAGTCGTATCAGCCTTCGTGCTGTCGACCTACCTCTTGCTTGGCATTGGACTGCATTCCATCCTGAAGGAGGGCGTCGAAAAGCCAGTTCCGATTGGGCTGTTCGTCGTGGTGGGGATATTGCTTTGTTACTCGTTGTGGAGCAGGTATGTGAGGCGCGAGCAACAGGCGGTTGACATTGCCTACCGCGACTGGGTGTGGTTGTTTTTCCTCACCATTGTGACGCATCCCTTGCTCGACAATTTTACCACGTTTGGCACCCAGATTTTCCAGCCGTTTTCTGACTACCGGGTATCCTTCTCGAACATCTCGGTGGTAGATCCGCTGTATTCAATCTGGCTTTACATAGGGGTGGTTTGGGCCTCTTTCCTGCCAGCCCGCGCCCGGTGGCGGCGTATCATAAACTGGGCGGGTATAGCTTTGAGTTCTGCCTACATGCTTTTCACGATTACCAACAAGCTTTATATCAACCAGGTATTCAAGCAGTCGATGGTGGAGCAGGGCATTCAGTATGATCGCTTCATGACCAGTCCCACCATTTTGAACAATCTGCTTTGGAACGGCCTGGCCGAAGGAGATACTGCCTACTACCACGGTCAATACTCCCTACTCGACGAAGCACCTGGGTTTCCTCCCCTGAAGGTGATACCAAAGGGGCACCAACTGCTGGCAGGTCATGAGCAGGATCGCACCATTCGCGTATTGAGATGGTTTTCAAATGGATACTTCAATGTGATCAAAAGAAGGGACGGTCGGCTGCAACTCAATGATCTTCGCTTTGGCTCATTCGATGGCACTTTCGACTCGGAGGAGGACTACATCTTTCGGTTCATTCTGGAGGAAAAAAATGGCGTCTTGGAAGCCCACCAAGAGCGGGGCGGGCGAATGTTGACGCGTGAGGAGCTCAGGGCATTTTTCCGTCGCGTTTTCGGCCATCGGGACTAAGGCATGACAGAGAAGATCAATGCAAATAGCCTCAAACGATCGATAGCGCGCATGCCGACATTTTTTGGGCTGTTGGCGTTGGCCGGTGCAAGTGAGCAGGCTTCCATCGCCAGGGTGCACCCAAATGGTCATCATTCAGCTGATTTACGGCAGCAATTTCCCAGGGTGCTTCATTGTTTTTTCTTGAAATCGCCTCTTTTCCAGGCGTCGAAAAATTCCTTCCAGGCAACGGGATTATAGATGTTCATCGGGGGCTGCTGACCGATGTAGTAATAGCTGCGAGCTTGTTGGCGCAGGTAGTAGTTGGCGTGTTCTCGTCCGTCGGATGGAACGGCGGTGCGCATGCGTTCGAGGGTTTCGTTGGCCACGTTGCGCAAGGCGCGCTCCTGCATTTCAGAGCTGACGTCCATGGCGAGGAATTCGAGCTTGAAGTGCTCTTTGCTCGGCCAGGGGAAAACTACTGTTTCGGGGAGGTTGATGGTGTCGCGAGTCATGAGCTGGACAAGGGAATATCGGTCGTCTTTGAGGTCGCGAGGGATGCGAAACTCCACTGGCTTGTATCCTACTGCCGAAAACAGGATGGTGTCCCCTTTCTCTACGACGATGGAAAAGAATCCGTTGAAGTCTGAATAGGTTCCTCGCCCCTTGCCCTTCACGATGATATTGGTAAAAGGTACGGGGATGAGTTCCTCCTCGGTGCCGTCGAGAACCATACCCGAAAACTGCACCAGGTCTTCGTCTGCCGTTTGCGCGTGCAGCAGGCCGGTAGTGAGCAGGAAGCATGAGAAAATGAGAAAGGAAAGGACTTGAATATTCATGTTTGTAAGTTTGAGCGAAAACGCAACCAAGACGCCAATCGCAATGCCTCGGTTGGCAGGGCTGCCAAAAATAGCACTTTAGTAACGATGCCTCGTTTGGGATGGTTGATACTCTGCCTGACTCTGCGCTGCTTTGACGTTGGGTTTGCACAAAATGATTGGATATCCAAAAGCCAATCAGTTCTCGTGGTCAAAAACGATCGGGAGTGCATCCCGATCGCCTCACTTTTGCAGCCCATTCATTGGCAAACCCTGCCAGATACGGGTCTGGTTTCTTTTACCTCCACATTAAGCCGCTACACTTCGCCCGCCGAACCCGCCCACATCGAAATTTGGGGAGTGGATGCAAAGTCGGCAGATCTGAAGCGATCCATAGAAACCATAGCGCTACATTCGGCATCGCTCCAGGTCGTAGCCCTTTTTGGAGATGCTCCGCCCTCTTTGGTTGATTCCCTTTCAAAAATTTCCACTGCCTTCATTCAATGCGCTGCGCGAGATGACACGGTGCAGTCCATTGCGGCGCAAATCATTTTCGGCGCGATGGCGGCCGCGGCCAATGGAGGTGGACTGCCGACGAAAGCCTTAGGCAGGCTGTGTTATGCGCCGCCAGCCGTTGTTGGCATGGATGGCAACATGCTCGCTGACAGCATCAGGGCCATCGTAGAAGAAGGCATTCGGAAAAAGGCTTTCCCGGGTGCGCAGGTACTCATTGCCCGCAAGGGCTGCGTCGTTTACCACCAGGCATTTGGCTTCTTCACCTATGACAGTCTGCGCCCCCTGCGAACAGATGACATCTACGACCTGGCATCGATCACCAAAGTGAGCAGCACCCTGCCTGCACTGATGAAGCTTTACGGAGAGGGCCGCCTCGACCTCGATGCCCCCTTATACCAGTATTTCCCTTTTTTGAAAAAAAGTGACAAAGCCAATCTTACCTTGCGTCTGCTGTTGGCGCACCACGGCGGGCTGAAACCAGGCATCGTGTTCTGGCAAAAAGCCCGCAGGAAGAATGGCAAATGGAAATGGCGCACCTTCAAGTCTCGCCCTTCAAAGCGATTTCCCGTGCACATCACCGACTCCCTTTACGCCCATCGCCGATTCAAACGGTACATGTACCGATCTATCGCCAAGTTGCCATTGAATGATCAAAGGGGCTACGTCTATTCCGACCTGCCATTCATCCTCACTCCTTATCTGGTGGAAAAACTCACTGGTGAAGAGCTGGCCAGCTATCTCGGCAAGACTTTTTACAAACCACTCGGAACGCACTTTACCTACAACCCGCTCCAGCATTTTCCAAAGGAGAGAATTGTTCCCACGGAAGTCGATACCTTTTTTAGAAGGGAGCTTGTTCAAGGCACGGTTCACGACGAAAATGCATCCATTCTCGGAGGGGTTTCGGGGCATGCTGGGCTGTTTGCTACTGCCAACGACCTGGCGATTCTTTTCCAAATGTATTTGAATGGGGGTGAATACGGTGGGCAGCGCTTCATAGCCAAGGACGCCGTCGAGGAATTCACTCGCTGCCAATACTGTCAAGAGGGCAATCGAAGGGCTTTGGGTTTCGACAGACCTCCTGCAGAGTACGTCTGGGGGCAGGCCTACGTGGCTCGCAGTGCCGGACCACGCAGCTATGGACATTCTGGTTTCACCGGAACGTTCGTCTGGGCGGATCCCGACAGCGATTTGATCGTGGTGTTTCTGAGCAACCGGGTTCACCCCTACAGAAGCCATCGGGCGCTCTACGAATTGAACATCAGGCCCCGAATACACCAGGTAGCATACGATGCAATCATCGAACGATGATCAGCTCTCGCTGCTGACCTGTTGCTTTGAAATCACCTTGATGGTGGCTTTTGCCCGGCGGGCAATGTCGAATGCCTGCGCCACTGTGTCTGCAACTACGGTGAGGTGTCCCATCTTCCTGAACGGGCGGGTTTCTTGTTTGCCATAGAGGTGGATGTTTACGCCTTCGAGCCGCAGGCAGTGTTCGATACCTTCGTAGTGCACCTTTCCGGTGTAGCCAGGTTCACCCAACAGGTTTACCATGACGGCAGCGGTTTTCAGCCTGGTACTACCCAGCGGCAAGTTCAAGATGCCGCGCAGGTGCTGTTCGAATTGGGAGGTGTAGCAGGAGTCTATGGTGTGATGTCCACTGTTGTGAGGGCGGGGTGCCACTTCGTTGACGAGCAGGGCCCCATCTCGAGTCAGGAACAGCTCCACGGCGAGCAGGCCGCAGATTTCAAATGCATCGATGATTTCTACCGCCAGCTTTTCGGCACGGGAGGCTGTAGCATCATCTATGTTGGCAGGGCAGGAGAGGTACTCAACCAAATTGGCCACGGGGTTGAAAACCATCTCCACCACTGGAAAGGCCTTCACTTCTCCGCGTGCATTGCGAGCCACGACAACTGCTAATTCTTTGTCGATATCGACAAGGTCCTCCACCACACTTGGGCAATCCAGGAGCGCTTCGTCCAGATCCCTTTCATTTCGTATGATAGCTACACCTTGCCCATCGTAGCCGGCAGTACGGCTTTTTTGTACAAAGGGAACCCGCAGGTCGCCTCGTTGGAGGGCCTGCAAAACATGGGCGGCATCCTCATAAATTTGGAAAGCTGGCACGGGGAACCCGTGATTTTGGTAAAACTGGCGTTGCAACCCCTTGTCCTTGATGGTTGCCAGGGCTTGCGGGTCTGGGTGGATGGTGAGGCCTTCTGTTTGGAGTTGGCGCATGGCTTCGACGTTGACGTGCTCGATTTCGATGGTGAGCACGTCCACGAGTTTGCCAAAGCGATAAACATCGTCGTAACTTTTGAAATCACCTTCGACGAAATGCGAGCATACGGAACCAGCAGGGTAGGTGGGGTGTTTGTCGAGCACCCAAGTATCGAGGTCCCAATTGTGTGCGGCCAACGAGAGCATTTTCCCAAGCTGCCCACCCCCGAGAATACCAACTTTGATCTGTGTAGGATTCATGCGGGCAAAGGTATGGGCAAGGACAAAAACCAATAACCTTTGTGCTTGGGTTGCTTGCAAAAGAAAGCGCAACGAGCACCGATTCGGGCAGATGTGCTGCCTGCGAATACCGGGGCAGAAGAGTATCCTGACTTGGCAACTCGAGCTTTGCCGACCTTTACTGGTGTATCGAGCAGCCTCATCCAAAGCCATTCAATACCGTAAAATGGAAATTGTCCCTGTTTTCGGATCATCACACAGGCCCATTCTGATAGCAGGCCCTTGCAGTGCAGAATCAGAAGAACAAGTGCTCAGCACCGCAGCCGCGCTGCACGACATAGGCATAGACTTGTTTCGGGCTGGCCTCTGGAAACCGCGCACCAGGCCCAATACATTCGAGGGGGTGGGTATCGAGGGTCTGAAATGGCTACAGCGGGTACAGCAAGAGTTCGGACTGCCAGTGGCAACCGAAGTGGCGAGGGCCGAGCATGTCGAGGCTGTCCTCAGGCATGACATCCAGGTGGTCTGGATTGGCGCCAGGACTACTGTCAACCCTTTCTCGGTGCAGGAAATTGCCGATGCGCTCAGTGGCACCGACGTGGCAGTACTGGTCAAAAATCCCATCCATGCCGATATCGAACTGTGGATCGGTGCCATCGAACGCGTATACAAGGCCGGCATCCATCGCATTGCCGCCGTCCACAGGGGGTTTTATAAATATGGGGAAAAGCTTTACCGAAACATCCCCCACTGGCAAATACCCATCGAACTCAAAAGGCTTTTTCCACAATTGCAAATGATCTGCGACCATAGCCACATCTGTGGGAGGTCCGATTTGCTACTCGAGGTCGCCCAGCGTGCCCTAGACCTCAATTACGATGGTCTCATGACGGAGGTTCACCCCGCCCCCAGCTTGGCACTCTCCGACGCCCGACAACAAATTACCCCACAAGATTATAATCACATGCTCCGACAGTTGGTGGTGCGCAAAGCGGCTACCGATGACGACCATTTCATGCACTGCTTGGAAAACATCCGCAAACTCATCGACGAGGTGGACGACGAGCTCTTTGAACTGTTCAGCACCCGCATGAAACTCGCCGAACGCATTGGTGCACTCAAGCGCGAAGCCAACATTTCCATCTTCCAGCCAGAACGCTGGAACCAAATACGCACACGGATTCTCGCCAAAGGTGCTTCACTCGAGTTGAGCCGGGAGTTCCTGCAGGCCGTCATCGATGCCGTACATCAGGAGTCCATCCAACACCAAGCCGCTGTGATGAACCGGGAAGCTTCCTTGAAGACCGGAAATAAATAGCACCCTCGAATCGAATTTTTAGAAAAATGAGTGGTTGGCTTTGACGTAAATGAGTTTTTTAGCATCTTGCCGCACGTTTACGAAAACGTATCCCTTCCCTTCCCCACAACCAGTATCCAATCAATCCCACCGAACGCCCAAGGCAACCGATTTAAGTTGTCCACAGTCCCGACGAACATGTTCAAAACAAATGGCCCCGAAACCAAGCGCGGCTACTTCATTCTTTAACCAAAAACTGTATCGAACATGTTGATCGTCGCTATCGCTGTCGGAGCTATCATCCTGGGTGGTTTGATCATGCTGGTTTCACACTACATGCCTGAGCGGAACAACCGGATGTGGTACTGAACAACCCATCCGTCATATTCCCCTCATTTTCACCCATGGACTTCCCGTTCCGCATATTCCTCGCCTATGCGCTCCAAATGAGCGTAACAGCCAATTTTGTGTGAGCAAAACAATAGTGGAGAATTAGCCCCGAAGGTGTAATCCTCTGGCAAGAAAATTGCCTCCCTTCACGCAGGTTGTCAAGTCACAAAAGAAGCGTGTACGACACTGAACGGATGAACATTTCCCGGCCCTGACAACCTCTTCCATCACACTCACGGAACACTACCCTGTATTAATCCCATGTAACATACCCTGCAAGCAACCTGCGTTGCGATTGCAAGCCTCAGTGCCGTTATTGTTTCAGGCTCTGATCACTGCAATTGCAGCAAGGCTGCACCATGAACATGTACCCAAATCAATCACTCAAAATCGATTTAAGTCATGTTGATCCTCCAATTAGCCATTGGTGCATTTTTGCTGGGTGGTGGGATAATTACCCTGTCCAACTGGTTGTCTGAAAAGCTCAAGCGCAATTCCACGATCTGATCGTTGTCTGCTTTCCATCGCATATTCAACGAGGAATTGGCCAACCGAGTAAAACATGGCCTTGTGGCTGGGGCCCTTCCGTGCCATGTCAAAGCGCTCGGCAACGTGTCACACCCTCGCCCATCCGTGGGACTGTTCTGCACTCGCCACACCGGCTGAAGCCGGCGAGACTTGCGCAGGCTGAAGCCTGCGCTACGGGGTGAGGGTAGGGTGCTTGCTTTCACCAACACAGCGGCCAGATCAGGAGCTGACTTCCAGACAGCTCCTGAATTCCATTCTCCGGAACCGTGATGTTTATACCGTCGGCTAAAGCCGGCGAGACATGCGCAGTACTTTTTGGGATGTTGATTGTGGTGCGATGCACTCGCTGCCGGCTGATTGAAGTTTCTAAAAAATACGCGCTTAATGCTAACTTAGCGAGAAAAGTCTCGCCATGCGTCGATTGACACTTGAAATCACGGCAGAAGA